>Ga0155740_111_pt1 | contig 112226 bp, 106 predicted proteins | sample RifCSPlowO2_01_FD_107394 | JGI IMG/M metagenome (GOLD analysis project Ga0155740, IMG submission 107394) | Deltaproteobacteria bacterium RIFCSPLOWO2_01_FULL_45_74 | reverse complement strand
GTTTTTTGAAATTTCCACTCTGAAACTAAATGAAGTGAAAAGAAAATCCCCAAAACCCTCCTACTCCTTCAACCTACGTCCGTCTGAGATTCTTTTTCCTCTGAGATTCTTTTTTCCTCCTTAAATGATCGGCTCAAGCTCTTAGCAACATTTTCATTTTATTCAAATGCCTTTCCATACCAATAATCTGCTTCTTTATAATTGATTGGGATTCCCGGAGCACCGTCTTCATAAATTTGACCAAGTTTATATGCCGCACTGTCATTGCCATTCTTGGCTGATAAATGAAACCATTTCATTGCTTCTGCAAAGTCCTCAGGTTTTGTAGCATCATTGAAGATTATGAATGCTAAATTATATTGGGCAATATGAAGCCCAAGATTTGCTGCCTTGAGATACCATTTTTTGGCATCATTTCTATTTTCTTGAACGCTCCATCCGTTGTCGAACATGATTCCGATGTTATTAATTGCATTGGGGTAATTTTGATCAGCAGCTTTTTTGAACCACTTAAAGGCTTCAGTCAAATCTTGCTCAGTACGTGAATTTAAATTGAGATAAAATTTTCCAATCTCATTTTGATCTTTCATGTTACCCGCAATGGCTCCTTTTAAAAGTTCCTGCCAACTTTTAGTTTCCGACGGTGTTTTCTGGATAACTGTCTCAAACACAGTACCAACGTTTATTGGATTGCCAATCTCCTGAAAGGAACTGAAAAATTTTTCATTGTCTTCATTATTGGTATCTTGACCCGTTGTCATTAAATAATAAGCATTAGTGCCAATAAAAAATACCCTAATATCTGAGATTACATTAGTTTTCCATTTAACTCTTGATTTAAACTTCAAGATGCCGTTTTCATGGAGCTGATCTGTGGAGAGTATCTTTCCTTTTGTTCGGAGAGTTTCCATCACATCAGAAAAACGTTTTTTTTGGTCTTCTTCGTTTAATGGCATATCTAGCTCAATGTGAGTAACAGAATATTTGGACATAGAAACCACTGTGTCAGAAGCTAACACATGCTGATTAGTAACTGATTCGTCATTGCCATTTCCTTTGAAACTTCCTTGCCAATAGGAGGGTGTCGATGGCATTTTCACGCTATATGATTTATAGGGCGGGCTGTATGTTCTCCATTCTTTGCTGTTTGTAAATCGAACACTGTTCATTGTAGCCGATATGTCTTTCTCGTATTTTACAAATATTTCTTTAGGTGCATATCCCACAATCATATAAGCTTTGCCGCCCTTCTGAACTATTAAAACCTTTGCTCTCAACTGTTGAAACGGCAGTGTAATATCAGTTGTTATTCTAAATTTCTTGATAGGGTCATTTCTAATTGTCTCCACATCGCGCTTAATCACACCCCCGTTAAATTGCACAACCATACGATCTATCAGTATATAAGCTTCTGCTTGAAGGTTGTTTGAATTTTTTAAAGAGAAAAGCAAAATTGTGGGCCTAGGATAGGTATCTTTTGGTTTCGTCTCTACACCAGAGTATGCTGCCAAGGTTGATTGGCCAAAGCTCATTCTTTGAAAGTTATTCTGTCTCCATCCACACGGCACGGTAAACTCAATATCATGATCCAAAATAGATAGTGTTTCATCACCGAACGCATTAAATAAGTTTTTTAATTTAGTGCGTTTTAAATTGCTTAATGGAAGTTGTTCGAGAATCTTATAAAGGCTCGTATTATAGGGTGTCTGGTTTATCGCTTCGCGAATATATTTCTCTGCGATATTTTTGTAGTCCATTTCTTTAAAAAGCAGAGCCAACATGGCCAAAGCTGAATAGTCAAATGCAAGATATTGATTCGTTTCATCTTCCACAACAAAACCATTTTTTTGATTTTGGGCAATTTTTTTATAAGTTGATGTTGCTGAACTGAATTGATTTTTGAAAATATCTATTAAACCCTTCATAGGTATAGCATCATCAGGGTTCTTTGCTAAAGCCTTTTTCAGGGTAGTTTCTGCCAATTCAATGTTTCCCGAATACAAATAAGCTGATGATAATATGCTATAATAATCAACGTTGTCCTCGATTCGTATTGCTTTATTCATGCTTTTTATTGCTTCCAAAAAATGGCCGCTTCCTTGTTGTAATGCCCCAAGTAAATACCAATATTCGGCCTTATTTGGATATAAGGTTGTCAGGTTTTTTAATGTATTTATTCCTTCATCAACATTTCCTTTAGAAACTGCAGTAGAAATATCTAACATCATTTGCCTCATTTTTTGATACTCCATAAGGTAATAGGTACCAACTGCAATACCGCCCATAAATATTGCGGCTCCAGTAATGATAACAAACCTCTTTTTTCTTCTCGTATAATAAAACGCCCGTTTAATTATGGACGGAGATTTCGCCTTGATTGGAAGATAATTCAGAAAATTTTGCAGATCATCTCTGAGTAGCTTCACAGATTGATAGCGTAATTGGGGATCTTTAGCGATAGCCGTTGAAATAATTGTCTCTAGGTCCCTCGGAATGTGTTTCCACTTGTTTTTGGGCCTAATCGGTTCTTTGTTTTTGATGTTTGTATAAATTTCATAAATGCTATCTCCTTCGTAAGGTAACCCACCCGTCAGCAATTCATAAAGCGTAACTCCCAGGGAATAAACATCCAATTGGTGACTGTCTTTAACTACTTGCTTTTGAAAAGATTCTGGTGCTGAGTAAATGGGCGTTCCCATAAACTCACCAGAGACCGTCAGGTTTTTTTCAACATCGTCATGACTCAAACCAAAATCCAAAAGCATGGGATTGCCATTGGTTTCCACAATTATGTTGGAAGGTTTGATATCGCGGTGGATCACACCGTGGTCATGAGCATATTGAACCGCGTCTGCAATCTGAATGATGAGATTGCATAGAAATTCAGTCGGCGTTTTAGTTTCCAGTCCTAAAATTTCTTTTAGTTTGCTCGCGGATTGATCTGTTTTTGAGAATTTTTCAATCAGGATATTAAGCGGTGTTCCCTCAATATAGCGCATGATGATATAAAAGGAGCTCTCCTGCTCACCTACATCATAAACCGGAACGATGTTTTTATGATTCAACCGGCCGATGATCCGGCTCTCGCGCAAAAACCTTTCCTTGAGTGCTTTATTATCGACAGCAAAAGGACGAAGCACCTTAACAACCACATCACGGCCCAGTTTTTCCTGCCGCCCAAGATAAACGACTCCCATCCCTCCTTGCCCCAAAACCTTAATCAATTTGCAACTACCTATTTCGCGGCCAACTAATAGTGGTACTTCCTTTTCAGGTTGCTCATCTCGCAGGACACTAAGGAGTTTTTTGTAAGCTTTTACTTTTTTTGTCAGGCCTTCTTTATGTTGAGGATATTTTTGAAGGAGTGGGCCAAAGTCTATCGACTCTTTATCGGCATTGGCGGAAAGATACTCCTGAAAAATGGAATTAATATCGTCATTCATGCGTTAGAAAATCTGTAAGTTTGTCCATAGCCCTGGCAAACTGCATGCGGGCGGCATCTTCACTACAACCCGATTCCTGCCCGATTTCCTTAAAAGACATTCCTTCATATTGTCGCATGATTACAACATCACGTTGTTTTTCAGGAAGCTGGTCCATGGCTGCTTCTAATTCCAAAACCTCTTCCTTCAATCTGAGCTGGAAACTTGGTCTCCACTGACTACTAGCGGGAATTTTAGATAAAACCGAACTCTCTATGGTTGCATCTTTATTCTCCGTTACTTGTGTTAAATTTCTTTTTGCCGCCCCATGATAATCGGCTAGATCCCGGATCTCATTTTGCACTAGCTTGCTAATCCAATGAAGAAAAGCGGCTTCATTTTTGGGCTCAAAATTTTCAAATCCCCTGACGGCTCTCACCATGACTTCCTGAACGACATCCATCGATTCCATTTTGGTTCTTAGTTTCGGGCCAAGCTTCATTCGGACAATGCGCAGGATTCTATTGAGATAACGCTCCAAAAGCAGATTGAGAGCCTGATCTTCTCCGGCCTTGGCCCTCATAACAAGATTCAGGGTCGTTTTAAGGTCATCAGCCATTTCTTATGTTATTTCAGATAGTTATAAAATTTTCAATCTTATTTGTTCGGTTTTTATTTCAATGCCGCTTGCAAGAGTAGAAGGGCAATTAAGCCCAAAACAAACAAGGAGGCAGATATGAAAAAATCAATCTTAGCAGTAGCGGCCATCGCCGCAGCGTTCGTTAGCTCAGCGTCCTGGGCACAGGTCAATGTAAGAGGGTATTTCCGGGGAAATGGGACATATGTGCAGCCCCACATTCGCTCCTATCCTGATGGAAACCCATATAATAACTTTGGTCCTCAGAGCAAACTGGACATAGACCACATGAAAAGCCCATTCAATCCGGTCTCCTTCTCTCCTGATCGGATCGGTTAATTAGGGAATCTGGGGCTGGCGAAAAAATGCCAGCCTCGGATTTTCCGGGAGGTTTTTATGAAATCATTCATATTGATAATGGCTTTAGTTCTGACAAGCACTTGGGTGAGTAGCGTGCTTGCACATCCAGGAAGAACAGATTCTTCCGGATGCCATTCTTGTTGGACAAATTGTGCGTCTTGGGGCTTGGATTATGGAGAGTACCATTGCCATTGAGAGTAGAGGAGATCGTTATGTTTAAAAAAATATTGGTGATTATGTTGGTGGGATTTATCCTCATTCCTTCGGCAGATTTATTGGCAAGAAGGGGAAGTTATGGAGGTTATCGTATGCCTAATTATAAATCTTTTGGCAGTTCAGTTCGAGTCCGTGGATATACTAAGAAAAGTACTGGAACATATGTTTATCCTCATCGTCGGACATCACCGGATTCAAGACGCTTCAACAATTGGTCAACAAAAGGAAATGTAAATCCGTACACTGGAAAAAAGGGTTCTAAATCGTATTGATAAAAATATTTTGGATGATGCCTGGGCGGCATTACTGCGGGGGATTCCGCCACTACTGCGTTGGCGGACAAGAAGGAGATCCAGGCAACAGGGTGTTCAAGTGTTGTCCAGCCCGCGGTCCAATGATTGTTGGCTCTGCTATATTTATGTCTTGTCTTTTAGTTTTTGCGCTGTCTTCGGTAATTTCTTTCTCTCAGAAGCTAGTTTGCGTTCAATCTTCTTGACATCTTCTACAGGAGGAAGATTTTCGGGCCGGATTTTGCTTCTCCCCAGAAGCTCACGCACATCTTTGTTGTTTTTTACATGTTCAGTGCTGATGGTGGTTTCACTTTTTAAATCATCACGCACCACATTGAATTGGGTAATTTCATTGGCGAAGTCTTTTGCTTTGATTGTGATGGTTGGTAAAAAATCTGCCAGAGGCCGAGGCCCTGGAACACCCAACTTACTTTTCATCTGCTGGGTGGTATAGCCACCAAAAAGAGCTTGATCCCCTTTGCTGCGAATCCGTGCAAAACCTTGGCCATCAACTCCACGTTCAAAAAGAACGCCCGAAAGTTTTTTTTCGGAAGCACTCAATTTCTCTCGTGCTTGAACCCGCTCCACTTCAGCAAGCCTCTGTTCTATTATTTCCTGTTTTCTAGTTTGAACGGCGAAATAGGTTTGGGCAAAAGCAATCTCATTTTTTCGAGGGTCCCCGTTTTGGGCGATGAGATAGCAGGCATAACGGGTGAGCATAACATCATCGATTTCTCTCTGAGTTCCTGAACCAATATCGACCATTTTCCCGACGTCGGCAAAATGGTCCTCAATGGCATGTTTTGAGTTTAAACAGGCTATTTTGGCCTTTTCAATGACCTTAAGAAAGTTGTCCCATTTTTCATACCCGAGCAAACTTTGAAGGTCCCGAGCATACCAGAATTCAGTCTCTTCTTTCCTTTGAAGCGCACTCTCAAAGGCACTGTGTAATTGAATGATAAGTTGTTTTTTCATGATTTGTCTCCCGAAGGCTCTATTCAGTGTTCTAAATACAGTTTTAAAAGAAAATCAACGAGTTAAATGCTTTGCTTGGGCATCTATTGTAGCAGGGGGTGAGGTGGCCCAGGTACAGACGGTGTTCAATTACTGTTCCAGCCCGCACAAGCCCCGAAGGGGTTGGCGCGGCTTTTGCTCAGAGTCGAGCGAGAGATTGCTTCACCGCCTTCGGCGATTCGCAATGACAAATCGGTTTTCCATTTTTATTTTCCATTTTCTTTGCGCCAAAATTTTTATAGCCCCACTCACCTGTCTGTGGCCTTAAGGGCCAAAACTAATCACCCACCTTTGGTGGGCAGACAGGTGGTGGGGTAGATTTTCGGTCAATTTGCGCTGGAAATGGTTTCTAACTTCCTCGGATAAGGGACCCCAAGTAGTAAGTGGTCCCGATTTTGGCGATTGCTGGCGAAAAGTCCAATTTTAAATATGCCACAAAACTGTTTGATATTATTAGATTAATTATACTTATTGACTATAAATAGTCATAGTACTATAATTTTATTGTTATTACATATAGTTAATAGATTTATGAAACTTAACACTTTTGAAAAATTAGTGGCGTTTGGGGTTGTTGCCAGAAGCAATGTTAAAAATGATCTCTCCTCTGTTCGCACCCTCATGCGCCAAGGCCTTGTTGAAAAAGTGTTCAAAAAAGGGCGGGTTTTTTATGCGCTCACCTATAAAGCACTTCCTATATTAGACCATGTGCGCCTTCAATTACTCGAAGAGGCAAAGCTGAGGGCAAAATTATATCCCCGCAGACGTCTTCTTTATCAAGCTTTGTTGGAAGATGTCCGTTTTTTGGATACCTCAAAAGAAGAGGCAGAGCGATTTCGTTTCTTGGGAGATTGGCGTCTTAATGTATCCCCCACAAAATCTCAATTGCAATTGTCGCAGCTGCGTTTTTATCAAAACAAAGGCTTAACGTGAAACAAAAAATCAAAGAAATTCATAAAAAAGATATCCCCGAACTATTCCAAAAAATCGAAACGGGGTTGGCCAAGAAAAACAAAAAGTTGGAAATCATTGTTCTTGGAGGGCTAGCAATTTTATTACAAGATTTTCGAGATAGAGTCACTTTTGACATTGATATTGCCGCCAATAAAGACGCCAAAACCTTTGCAACAATTTGTTATAAACTCGGCATTGATGTTGATATCATCACAGTTGCTTCGACAGTAGACATTGTTCATGCAGAAACGATCAAGCAATATTCCGGCAAATTCTTGACGGTTAATTCTATTATGCCTGAAGATTTGATAAAGTTGAAACTTGAGAGATTTTATAAACAAGATCCTGAGGATATTTATGCCATCATTGAAAAAACAAATTTATCTTATGAAAATTTTAAAAGATTAGTGCAAGAGATGTTGCCCAATTTTATTGGCAACCCTCAAATACTCATTTTGAGTGCCCAAGAAGTTGTCGAGAGAAAATACCTCCAATATATAAAAGACTTCCAGGAGAATGTTAAATAAAAGATGAAATTTCGATATTTACATCCAAACAGGTTCGAGCCTTACAATTGGGGTGGCTAACCCTTCGACTCCCCTTCGATAAGCTCAGGGTCGCTCAGGGCACGCGGGATTACCCTCCGCGCTTCTCGCGCTGCGGGTACTTCGTCGGCGTCCCACTTCGTGAGAACCCCGCCTCGATCGTCGAACTCCATTCCGCTTTCAGCGGTAAGGTTCGACCCCGAACATCCTTCAATAAGAAATCTCCGCATTTTGCGGAGATTTCTTATTGGGGTCCCTTATCCGAGGAAGTTAGAAACCATTTCCAGGAAAATTTCTATAGAAAAATTGGCGCGAAAGAAAATAAAATAGAAAAATTGAAAAAGGAAAAAGCCGATTTGTCATCGCGAAAACGAAAGCCGAAAAAACCCCCTTCAAACCGATGAGCAAAATCTGCGCCAATTCCCCTTCGGGGTCTTGTCACAGATTTTGCATTCGCACGGTGGCAAAAACCGTGCCCGCGCACCAAGAAACTACCCCAAGGCGCCGTCACGGTTTTTGCAGTTTCACGGTAGCCGTTGGACCGCGGGCTGGAACAGGGGCCGCTGGGCCGATCCTCCCCCGCACCCCCGGCTCGGCCCAGCGGCTTTAAAACCAGCCCCATTAACTGCGCTCTTGCGCAGTCAGCGCAACCATGCTAACGGTCAGTTTGTAATGGCCAGCGAACTGACGACAACTCAATCGTATCAACAACTCGTTGCCGACTTGGCGGCTCTTCTCCAAAAAGGTCAGCAAGATGCCTTAAACAAACTCAACGAGATTCGAGTGAGAACCTATTGGGAAATGGGCAAACGTCTGAGCGGCGAAAGAGAACTGATTGATTCAGAGCAATCCGGCACCTTCATCAACCGCCTCGCACAAGATCTCAACTTGGACTCAACTCTTCTCTACCGGATTCTCCAATTTTATCGAACTTGGCCTGACGCTATTCCAACAATCGACAATGCCGGCAACTTAAGCTGGGCCCACTATGTCGAACTCATTTCCATCAAAGATTCCAAAGAGCGAGACTTTTATTTGGAATCTGCCACGACAGAAGGATGGAGTCGCAACACTCTACGCAAAGCCATCACCAAAGATTTGTTCACAACCTCCCAAAACCCAACCTCCGAAACGGGACAAGCACTCAAACGTGACCCAAGTCCTCTTTACACCTACAAAGCCATTGTTGAAAAAGTGGTCGATGGCGACACCCTTCTTGTCCGAATCGATTTGGGTTTTGATGTTTGGGTCAATCAACGCATTCGCTTTCGCGGCATCAACACTGCAGAGCTAATTAAAAATGGTGTCCCATCCGGTGATGCTTCCGACCGAGGCGAACAAGCCAAACAATTCGTTCAAGAGAAACTGAAAGACATCGAATTCATCGTCATTAAGACTTACAAAACAGATATGTATGGCCGTTTTGTGGCTGATGTCTTTTATCACCCCACCATCAAGAAAAGGGAAGATGTTGCTGCAAAAGGTTTTTTTCTGAATTTAGAGTTGGCAAATGAGGGACTTGCAGATTATGTACTTTAATCATGAGTGAGTTGCTCATTGTGCCAAACCAAACTCGCCAGCCATTGATGCCTTCGATCGATCAGATTGTCGAAGATTTTAAAATCTTCCTAGAGGTTAAATATCCGGCTTACCTTGAGAAATTTGTTCAGCGTTTAGCAGCAAATCCTGAAGCAGCAAGGGCAGAGGCGATTGTGTTTTCTTTCTTGCGAAGTCAAGCTCTGAACCCTCTTCCTTCGGAAGATCTTAGCAGTGGCGGCATGGATTTCTTATGTCACCAAAACGGTAAGCCAAGTTTTTTCTTAGAAACAACCAGTTTCGGTTCTGAGACCGCCGCCAATGCTTCAGGCATCTCCACAAAAATTCCTGAATCAGCCTCAGCTTCTTGGTACAAGACAATCACAAAGCAGCTCCGTCGAATAGTCTCAGAGAAAGCGAGGCAACTCTCTGCCCAAGTGCACCCCTGTGTTCTTGCAATTACAACGGAGCATTATTCTGCTGAAGCTCTTTTGGGTACGCAGGCGGCTGTAGACATGCTTATTGGCGAAACAAAAATTGCCTTTTCCGTGGGAACAGAGGAATCTAAGTCTAACATAATAACTGAACTGGAAGACTCTGTATTTTTCCGCCGGAAAAAAGATGGCAGTGGTATTGAATCATGGCGAAGAAACATTTCTGCAATTTTATTGTTCCAGATTTATTCTAAGGAATGCCGAATTGTAGGTTTATTGCATCCGGATCCAACTAAACCTTTCTCAATAGACTTACTGCCAGAGATTCCTTTTATTCGCCTTCAAACGTGGCCGCCAAAAGATGGCAAGCTCGATACCGAATGGGTGATTTCAAATCCTTCCGCAACTCAGTTTTATCATCAATCGATTGCACTAACAGATGTTGAGCTAAAGCAAAATTAGTCTTTCATAAAAAATAAAACAAATTCAATATGTTATGATATTTGGGTCATAAATGGGTCATAAATTTTTGCCTTTTTAGGCCATTTTAAGCGTGTAAAAGCTGGTCTTTCGCTCGCCATGTTGCTCAATTAACCTCTTTTTCTCCATCCCGTCTAATAACCTTCCTAGAGAACTTCGGGACAACCCCGTTGTCACCATTAAATCATGTCGCTTGGCTTGACCCCTTTCCCGAATAACATCCAAAACTTTTTCCTCTATTGTCTTTTGAGCTACAGAATCCATTACATTTTTCGGTCCCTGAATCTTGAGCATTGCAAAAATAACGACCCCAACATACGCCAACAAAACCCCACCTTGGAGATATTGCTGGTTGGCAAAAATTTGATAGATGGCCCAGGTCCCAACTATCGCAGAAACTCCAAGGACAATTTTTGTGAGCTTATCGAATCTCATCCCTTATGAAATTTATCAAAATAAGTTTTGAGTACGGCGCTTTTTTAGACAGTTGCTTCCATCATAATCTCATTCAATCTCGCCTGCCATTCATCTTCCGGCAAAACTTCGAAGCCCATAATTTTATCTTTCATTTCCAGGCCCAGCTCATTCCAGTTGCGCTCCTTTGCCTTGCGTGTGCAAAGATTAAAAACTTTTCGAACATACCTTGTTTTCTCATTATCCTTCAGATGGATCCCCTTCGTTTCGACCACGTAAACGCGGTTGTAATCGGTCGCCGGTTCCTTGTCCGTCATCGTGAAAATGAAATCAGGATAAATGCGGTGCTGACGCCACCCCTGAATGGAATAATCGTGACGTGAGCGGTTCCGAAACCAGAAAAAGAGCCGATGTTGGTCTTCCAGATACCAGGCTACAGCCTTTTCGGTCTCGTTAAAATCCTCCTCCGGCACTGCTTCATAAAGACTCAGTTCGAGTTGTCGGCCTTTTTCCTTCGTGAGTCTCTTTGATGCGGCTTTGAAGGTAATCTCCCTTGGGAAACTCCAATTAAGATCCCGGCCGATGATCAGAAAACGCAGTTCATCCTTTTCCAGGAGGGACAGAAAGACATGTTCGGCCAGCCGATCCTTTTCCGCTTCGAGTTGTTTGCGCAGTTCCTCAATGATGAATACAAAGTTGTTGGCGACGAGCCTCTCCGCCTCCTGCGCACTGCCCTTTGTCTTGAGAAAATGGTCTAAAACACCTTTCGCCAATTCATGAGCTTGCCACGGGTTTGGGACAATATCGCCAAGCTGACGGGTCATAAAAACCGGATCAATGGGAATGCCCCCCTCTTCCAAATTCTTGACCCCTCTGGTCTCAATAAGGCGGTATCTGTCGTTTGTCAGAGCAACGCCCATCTCGACATCCTTTTTCTCGTCAAAGGAAAGTGTCAGCTTCTTTACCGGCTTCAGATCCACATCGGCCCAGGGGATTTTTGCTTCAATGTCCATTTCGTAATTAACGGGCCTCCACAAATGCCCGTTTTTGACGACAAAGACTGGCAGGATTGTTCGGCCTGCTGCTTTCTTGAATTTTTCCCGCATCATGGAAACAATGTCCCCAACTTCTCCGGTTTGTCCTTCGGTTGCTATGTGCCCTCTCAAATCGCCCAATCCCTCCTGGGCAAATCCATCCCGAATGCTTTCCAGCAGTTTGTTTGCTTTTTGCTGAAAGCAATGGACGTAACTTTCATCCAGCTCTCGAACGTGTGTCTTGCGAGCATAGGGCTGGCGCAAAATGCGCCCCACCAGTTGGGTCAGTGAGTTCTTTGACGAAGGATTGGTGAGGATGGTGAGGACATAGGCAAAGGCACAGTCCCATCCTTCCTGAAGGGCCTGCTTTGTAATAATGTAACGGATTTTACAGTCACGGGAGAAAAGCCCCCCCGTGTCATCGACCTCTTTGAGTTCATCCTTTTCACTCGTTTTGACGGCAATTTCATCTGCCGCGATTCCCATGACCTTGATCAGATGCTCACGAACCTGTTCCGAATGAATCCACCGACTACCTCGTTGGTCCTTCCCTGTTCGCTCCACCTGAATCAGGCAAATGGGGCGGATATAAACACCCGTGTTGGCCTCGTATTCCCTTGCCTTCTTTTCCAGAACGCTCCGTTTGTTCACCGAGTCGAGAAGTGTATCCTTCCAGTCGGGACTGGCCTTGTTGATTAGATGCAAATCGAGCTTGATCATCTCCTCGCGGAGCAATTCCTGTCCCGTGATGTCAACAAGGACATTGCTCTGAACCGGAGTTGCCGAAAGTTCCGCGATAAGACATGGGTTGAACCCCCGCAAGGTTTCCTGCGCCCCCTCGCTGTAGGCCTTGTGCCCTTCGTCAAGGATGATGACCGGCGAGAGGGTCCGAAGCGTGTTGCCCAGAGAGGTCTTGATCTGCCTCCCCCAAAAACCGCTCTCCTTTTCGTAGGTATCCAGGTTTGGAAAGCGTTTCAAAATGGCCTCCTGCGCCTTGATATCGTCCTCCGGTGGAAAGAAATTTTGAAAACCCCCGCTGTCCTTGAAAACTTTCAAAGTTTCCTTTGTTTTACGATTCGCTGAAGGGAGCATGAGCATCAGCACCACGAGGTTTTCTTGAATATCTTGCGGCGAAAAATGGTCTGTTTTTTCAATGATCTGGGTGTGCCCGCCCGTCGCAAGATCGAGGTGTTGACGATAGGGATGATTTTTATCTTTGAGGCTTTGGATCGTTTGCCGGTAAATTTGTGTCGTCGGCACAATCCACAACACAAGTCCCGTCCTGCGCTTGAGGTATATCATGTTCACAAGGTCAAGCGTCTTGACGGCCAGCAGGGTCTTGCCGCCGCCTGTCGGAATTTTCAGACAGAAGGCTGGCAACGGTTGGCCGATGCCGTTCTTTCGTGATGAATACGGGCGATGAATGCCGGCCTTTTCCCAAGCCTTCACCGGGAAATCGAGTTCAAGGTCGGGGTTCTCCCCAGCCTTCTTTTTCCAGATTGTCAATTGATCGAGGTAACCCCTGATCTCCGTCAAGGTCCTTTGCTGGTATTCTTTCAGTCGCATAACTTACCGTGTCGTTTCGTAAATTTCGAAAGGCAGTTGGGCAAAATCAATTTTGTGGTACTCCAGATGCTCTTGGTCCAGATACTTGGTCGGCGCAAAAACGAGCCGCCTCTTGTCTTTTTTAAGTCCGGGGAGATTTTCCGCCATATCCAAAGTGAGTGCGAGATTTTTCAGCTTCTCAATGTCGGGGACGTAGAAGAGAAAAACTTGATAGTTCTTGCTCTCGCCGATGAAACTCTTCTTTTCGTTCGCCGCCTTTTCGTCAAACTCTTCTCCAGTTGCCGTGTAGAAGACGTAGCGTGCGAGCTCCTTGTAGGAAGGAAGGTTTTTTCCGTCGAGGATGCTTTCCAATTCGATTGACTTGCCGAGTTCAAAATAACTGAATTGGTCAGTTATTCCATTTTTGATAACACGGCGAATTCTTTCGGCAGTAATACGATCTGCATAATCTTCACATTCAGCTAAAACGAATTTCCGTTTGCCACCATCTGCAGAGTTCAACTCGATTGTTGCTTGTCCGGTAGTTCCTGAACCAGCAAAAGAATCAAGAATAATTCCATTTTTGTCACCAGACAAAAGGATTGCGTGTTTTACCAAATCGACCGGCTTGGGATAATCAAAAACAGCTTCTCCAAATAGTTCCCGAATTTGATCACGGCCAGTTTCATTGTTGAACTCAGAACCTTGCCAAATCGACGGGAAAAGACGGCCTCCCAGTTCGCCCTCATCATTGTCGGAATAGTCTATTTGAAAAACGTCCCATTCCTTCTCACCAGTTTCTCTGCGCTTGACCTGTTTCGCAACTAATAGATGGGATTCTCGGCCAGCTTTATCTTTGCCCCATCGCCAAACGCCGTCTGTGTTATTGGAAAGTCGGGGAACTACTTTGATGAGGTTTTTACTTTCTTTAGTGCTGACACTGCCATCTGCTGGATTTATGAAAAATGGATAATGAAGGTTGGGACGATCCTGCCGTTTGGATAAAGCACCGCGTTTTCTTAAACCGAGCAACCGATATTTTCGCCCTTCTTTGTCTGTTTCAGAGTACTCGGCAAGTTGTTCTTCGTTGAGTTCCAATCGTCCGGCCTTGAATTTATCAATTGAGCGGGCATAGACAATCAAATATTCGTGCTCGATTGCAATCTCAGTTCCGAGCCGTCGTCCGCGAGGATTATTGCGGACAACAATAACGCCGAAACGGTTCTGCTCACCGAAAACTTCATCGCAGAGGGCAATTAAGTTTTTGAATTCGTTGTCGTCAATGCTTATGCAAATGATTCCATCATCCCTTAAAAGCTCGCGTAGAAGTTTTAATCTCGGCGTCATCATGCAAAGCCATTTGTCATGTCGTGTCAAATCTTCCCGATCGACAATCTTGCCCAACCATTCCTGCATCATGGGAGAATTGACGTTGTCGTTATAGGCCCAGTTCTCGTTGCCCGTGTTGTAAGGCGGATCAATGTAGACGCATTTGATTTTTCCGGCATAAAGTGGAAGCAGGGCCTTCAATGCCTTTAAATTGTCGCCATGAATAATCAGATTGTCGTGCAGGCTGACCTTGTCCGTGAGGCTCTTGCTCTTGACGGGCACAAGCTCGTGATATTTCACCAGCAGGTGGTGATTTTGAACGAAGGTTTTTCCTTTAAATTGTATTTGAGCCATTATTTACTTAAACATGATTTATAAGCGTCCCTTTAAAAAATTCTCTTGATCTTCTCGGAACACCTCAACTGCCGGATCAAGCCATCCAAATCGTTCAAAAAACCAAAAAACCGTATTAAGTGAATGAACGGGGCTTTCCGTTACAAGATCTGTGCTATCTAATTCCCAAGTTTTACCTAAAATATCTTCGCTTGCTGCATAGCAATCAAACCACGCCCGATTCCATTCAGTTGTTAAGATGAATCCTTTTATCCCTTTTATCTCAATCGTAATTAAAATCTTCCCCTTGTATACACCTTTTTGGCACATTCGAGCAGCAAATTCAAAAATTTCGGTGACGGTGTAAAGAAAATTTAGAATAGAAATATAGCCCGGTACTTTAGTCCAGTCTATTGTTAAATGTTCGAGATGCCCCTTGGTCAAATTCTCTAGTTTCTGTCTCCATCCCAAATCGACAGATTCACGAACACCTAAAAAATGTAGAAACTGGCCGCTTTGATAAAAGCGCCAATATTCACTATGTTGTCCAAAAAGTGACCAAGAGCCAACCCAGTCTTTTCCATATTCTCTCTGTTCTGTATGCCGACTCAAGTGCGGGTAATCCCAACCTCTCAAACGGACCTTGGTTTGTTCGATGATTTGGAAACACTCAGCAAGGGAGCCAATTAACTCCTTTTCATAATACTCCGGCCTAAAATTTACCCTCCAGTGGGGTTTATTCAAGACTGGTACTGGAATTTCCGATCCCATAAAATTTAAATCCCCTCCAATTCCTTATCGAACAATTCGCTTGCCGACTCTTTTGGAACCAAACCAACCCTCTTTGAGACTTCTAAAAGCCGTCGAGCGCGTTTCTCGGTAGCTAGTTCAAGCAAGTCTTGCATCTGCGATGCATTTATAACTTTTGTTGTTTTTGCCATGCCGGGAGGCCTTATAAAAATTGTCCCTTCGGCTAAACCTTCTGGGCCGTTTTTCTTGCAAACTAAAGGTGTTTCCGAAAATTCTTCCACTTGGATGACCAAGAATGGTTTGCCATTTATATGTTCTACGGTAACAATATCTATCTTTGCGTGAGGCGAAATGTAGGAATGAATTTGATCTGAAACAACGTCAACATCATAGGTCTCTAAATCGGCCGGGGATATGCCTTCCAGTTTCCATGACTTCCCCCTTTCAGAAACGCCAACGATGATAATTCCTCCATCTCTAAGATTACCCATACCGAGGACTGTTTTAATAACTTTCCATTTCAACACCTCCCAAGCCGCTGATTCCTTGAAATCAACGCCTTGAGATTCTTGACACGTTTCGAGAGCACCAACAGCCCGTTGGTGAACTCTCTTATGACCCGGCATGTTGGAATTTGGAATCGCCATTTGCTAGCTAATATTCTCAATCTTTATGACCCAACAAATCACTGAGCGTTACCATAGCCAAAATATCAAGTCTGTCAACTTAATTTGACTTATAATGCAATAATTCTTGACAATAGGGACGGCCTTAGTTAGTTGATAAGCTGTGCACAAGATTCAACAAGCTATTTTGAACCTCGCCGCCAAGAAAGATTTGGGCAGGATGACTCTTCGAGAGATCGGAGAACATATTGGCGAAGAGCATCCCCAAAAGGTTAAACACCATTTGGGACAGTTAAAACTCAAAGGGTTTCTTTCAACTGAAGGTCAACCAGTGACCCCTTCTGCGCGAGGGCTCAAAGTTAACAAGCTGGGGTTGTTATCTATCCCGATACTCGGTGCGGCGAATTGCGGCGATGCACAATTGTATGCCGATGAATCCTTCGAAGGATTTTTACAAGTATCACCCAGCATGGTCCCGAGACAAAAAGGTCTTTTTGCAATTAAAGCCGTGGGCACATCGATGAACCGTGCTAATGTTGGCGGTAAAACAATTGACGAAGGTGATTTCGTTATCGTTGATTGGACAAATCTAAAACCAAGGAATGGTGACTACGTTTTATCGATCATTGGGGGACAGGCAAATATCAAAAAGTTTGTAAGGGACAGGGAAAACGATCAGATCGTGCTTTTATCCGAATCCTCGCAAGAATTGCCGCCCATTTACATTCACCCTGAAGATATTTCGGACTACACGATCAATGGCAAAGTGGTCGAGGTTATCAAAAAACCATCAGTTGAAAAAAATGCGAACATAATTAAAAAATAAGGAGACTACATGGCATCAAAGCAAGGAATTGCTAAAGCAATTATTGACCGCGTTGAGCAGTCTGAAACCATCGATTATAGTTTGTGGCGTATTGGCTTGACTCATGACCATACAGAACGCTGGGAGGAATGGGGGAAACCGGAACATTGGAAATATTGGCAGGCTAATTCCCTTAATGACGCCCAGGAAGTTGAGGCATTTTTTATTCATGAAAAGAAGATGCAAGGCGGGACAGGCGGCGATTTGTCGTCCTACAAAACTGTTTTTGTTTATATTTTTTGAGGAAAGACTTGATATATGCTTGCTGGACAGGAATGCATTACCAGATGAGGAGACAAAATTTATGGGATGGACGATCATTGCTCTTGGTCTCATCTTGATTGGTATCGGCGGGTTCTTCACTTATTATGGCCAAACTCTTCTCAATCAAAATCCTCCCGTTAATGCGAGTTTAAATAAAAAGGAACAGGGACTTATTTTGGAACCGCTTCAAACGAAGTTGTTGAAAACCATTTATAAATATCAATCGGAACTGGGTCTTACACGACTAATTATCAATCGTAAAAACGGACAGGTACTTTTTGACGAGGAGGAAAAACGCAAAAAGTACGATATTAATCTCATTCGGGCCGTGTATGATTTCCCTGCACCCTATGAGTCGAAAGCGGGTGAATTTGAAAATCTTATTCTTAGTCTTCCAGATAGTCTCCTAAGACACATTCCAGAAACGCGGATGGATAGTCCGTTTGTCATTCAGATTACAAAAGAGGGTATTGCATATTTAAAAGAAGAATAGATTTATTGTGTTGAATCCTGGGTTTTGGCCTGGGCAGCTTTATTGCGGGGGAAAGGTGGCCCAGGCAACATGGTTTTCAAGTGCTGTTCCAGCCCGCGGTCCAACGGCTACCGTGAAACTGCAAAAACCGTGACGGCGCCTTGGGGTAGTTTCTTGGTGCGCGGGCACGGTTTTTGCCACCGTGCGAATGCAAAATCTGTGACAAGACCCCGAAGGGGAATTGGCGCAGATTTTGCTCATCGGTTTGAAGGGGGTTTTTTCGGCTTTCGTTTTCGCGATGACAAATCGGCTTTTTCCTTTTTCAATTTTTCTATTTTATTTTCTTTCTTTTCAATTTTTCTATTTTATTTTCTTTCGCGCCAATTTTTCTATAGAAATTTTCCTGGAAATGGTTTCTAACTTCCTCGGATAAGGGACCCCAATTGGTGATCTCTCCCGATTTTTGGAGGAGGGCCCAAGGAAAAGTGTAGGAAAATTGAAGGGTTCGCGAGGCCAGCCGAAAGGCGCCCCTTCGGGGCTTCCAAACTTTTGTGGTTCGGCCACTGGCAGAACCATAAAAGTTTGGATCTGCTTTGGCAGATCACGCCGATCTTTAGCATTATAAAGTTTTGCCGCCAAATTTTTGCTCGTGACAAACGAGTTGCCCAAAGGCAATGTTCTCAAAGCAACAAGGAGGCCGTCATGGCACAAAGATTTTTTCTCTACGCGAGAAAATCGCAGGAATCAGAAGAAAAACAGATTTTATCCATTGAAGCACAAATTATTGAGCTTCGCATTTTCGCGGAGAGAGAAAAAATCGAAATTGTCGAAGAGTTTATCGAGGCCATGACGGCCAAAGAGCCCGGCCGCCCCATCTTTAATCGCATGTTGGAAAGAATCGAAAAAAGGGAAGCTCAAGGAATCCTTTCATGGCATCCAGACAGACTCGCAAGAAATTCTGTCGATGGCGGCCGGATCATTTATCTCATCGACACTGGCATCATTCAGTTTCTCAAGTTTCCAACATTCTGGTTCGAGGCAACTCCACAGGGAAAATTCATGCTCAACATTGCCTTTGGGCAGTCGAAATATTTTGTCGATAATTTGTCAGAAAATACAAAAAGAGGAATCCGCCAGAAACTGCGAAACGGAGGTTGGCCGCATCCCGCACCCATTGGCTATCTAAACGACACAAAAAATAAAACAGTCGTCATCGATCCCTTTCAAGGGCCCCTTATCCAAAAAATGTTCAAGGAATACGCAACCGGCAAATATACACAAAATGAATTGCGGGATGCGGCCAACCAATGGGGCGTGGTGAGCCGCCGCAAATCCAAAAAGTTGCCGCTCTCTCTGATTCAAAGAATATTAACAAATCCGTTTTATTACGGTTTGATGCCTTATCATGACGAGGTTTATCAGGGGAAACATGAGCCCCTCATCACGCGGCAACTTTTTGAACAGGTTCAAGAAGTCATGCGTAGCCGTGGCAAAACCCATGAGGTCCGCAAGCATCACTTTCCCTTTTTACAATTTGCCGTTTGCCCTTGTGGTTGTGCCATTACGGGAGAGCGACAAAAGGGCCACAACTATTATCGTTGCACAAAAAAGAAGGGCCTCTGCAAAGAGCCCTACACAAGAGAAGAATTACTAGACCAGCAGATCACCAAAGCCATCCAAGATGTCGCTCTCCCGCCAGAGGTCTATCAAGCGATGCTTGCGGACCTCGAAAAGGAAGAAAATGGTTCTCGCCAAAGATTGCGGCAAGAACAAGAATTTTTGCTGATCAGCCTCAAAGAAACCCAAACACAGTTGGACAAATTGCTGGACATGCACATCCAGGGGATCATTACTCAACAGGAATATCTTTCCAAAAAGGAAAAATTCTTGAATCAAAAAATCGCACTCGAAGAAAATCTGGGGCACCTAAAAGACAAGGGCAATCTTTGGCTCGAACCTTGTCGAGAGTTCCTCGATGCGGCTCACCACGCAGATCAGGTGGCAACAGAAAAAAAATTGGCGGCAAAACGGGAATTTCTGAAAAAGATCGGCTCGAACTTCCGGCTGGCCTCGCGAACCCTTCAATTTTCCTACACTTTTCCTTGGGCCCTCCTCCAAAAATCGGGAGAGATCACCAATTGGGGTGGCTAACGGGATTCGAACCCGTACAAAGAGGACCACAACCTCTTGTGCTGACCATTACACTATAGCCACCATTTAAAGACAGTATTTAGTACTTGGTACCTAGTACTTAGTGCGGGGAGTTTCTAGCAGAATCATAATAAGTTTCAACTGTTTAAAAATGGATTTACAGGCCCAGAAAAAGGGGCTATAGAGGGCGCCGTGTTGAACCCCGAACAAATTGAAAAGGCAATCGTCAATGCCCTACCGGGGGCGGCGGTGAAAGTCATGGATACAACCGGAACGAGCGATCATTTTGATGCGATTGTTGTCTGGAATGGTTTTGAGGGAAAATCGTTGGTGGAACAGCATCAATTGGTGATGACACCGCTGAAAGATGCGTTTGATGGGCCATTGCATGCACTGGCTTTGAAAACCTACACGCCTGAGAAATGGAAACAACTTAAAGCCCGCCTTCGCTAAAAGCTACGGCGTGGCAGGGAGGAAAGAAAATGAGTAACGTTAAAGAACAAATCGAAAACGATATCAAAACGCACAAGATCGTCCTTTATCTGAAAGGAACTCCGGAGATGCCCCAATGTGGATTTTCGGCGGCCACCGTGGAGTGTTTTAAAAAACTGGGCGTTAAGTTTCACGCGGTGAATATTTTGGAAGATGTTAAAATTCGTCAGGGGGTCAAAGAGTACACCAACTGGCCCACCATCCCCCAGGTCTTCATCAACGGCAAATTCATCGGCGGCTGCGATATCACAAAAGAATTGTTTGAAAATGGGGAACTGAAAAAGATGGTGATGGTTGAAGGAGAAACCAAAGCATAATAATTTCAATTAGTTAGCCATTACCATATAGTGCCTGGCACCATATGGTAAAAAAGGAAGCAACTTTTTGCGCATACAGGCGATAACCTTTTCGAAAAACACAATTCTTAAGAAGGAGTGAAACATGACCAAAATCATCTGCGACCTTCCCAAAAATTTAAGGGAAGATGCCAATCTTGACAATGGTCTCACTATTGGATCGCGATCAACAAGACTGAATATGAGATGCATGGAGCAACCCAGCCCCGACAAAGTTGTGCTAGGCTCGTGCCCGAACCCCATGCCAACCAAAGTGTTTGTGGATGATACCACCGGCACACTCTTTATCCCCCAAGCAGAGAAGCCAGATTGTTATTTTCAAATAGGCCCTGACTTGAAAACGAATGCCACGTTTGGGACAAGGTTTGAGTTCTGGAAAGGTAATGTCAGGATGGAATTTGGGATACCAGAGTTCACCTATATTTTTCGCGGAACCCAAAAATTAAGCCCTGAGGAGTTGGAAAAACTTTGGGAAAAAACCGGAAATCCAAGAGACGGAAATCTCCGGATGAAGGACGATCTGGCGGGCGTCATTTTGCAAAGTAGTCGCAACGACCTTTCTCTTGCATTGCGTTATCAAGCGGCATTTCACTGGGTTGAAGGAGGAGACAAGGAATCAGCACAATATCCGAAGGCCTTTGAGACCCTCTGGGATTTCAGACAAGACTCCGGCTTGGAGTATGGCCTCCGCTTTCAAGCCATCGAATGGTTTTTCAAAGAAGTCTCTGAAAAAAAAGCGGAGGCTGTTGAAACAATGCTACAGTTGGCAAAAAATCCCAAAGAAGATTCGCACAATCGCTATTCAACCCTGTCTTGGCTTAGTCGCGAAGTCCCTGAAAGAAAAGAGGAGGTTATTGAAGCAATGCTAGAGTTGGGAAAAGATCCCAAAGCAGATTCAAACAATCGCTATAATATACTGACTCAGGTTGTTCACGAAGCCCGTGAAAGAAAAGAGGAGGTTATTGAAGCAATGCTAGAGTTGGGAAAAGATCCCAAAGCAGATTCGTACAATCGCTATAATGCCTTAACTTGGGTTGCTGACAAAGCCCCTGAAAGAAAAGAGGAGGTTTTTGAACCAATATTTCAGTTGGCAAAAGATCCTAAATCAGGTTTAGATTATCGCTATGTTCCCATTGCTTGGGTTGTCGAAAACACGGTGAACCTCGATATCAAAAAACAAGCCATTGATCTGGCATGTGCATTTTTGGACAACTCAGTAAAGGTTGCTGATTTAATAAAAGGGACAAACCTCCCTCCTAAAGAAAAGATTATTCTGGCTGATCATGCCAAGTGGCACTTCTTCTTGTGGTCCGAGAAGCCTTTGGATAATTTAATAGAATACTTGGAACGGCCACAAGAGGGTCCCAAACTTGTTGTCGAGATTCAACAGTGATTTTTTAAAACCTCTTCACAAACCCTCAAAAACTGGATATAGGTCTGGCCGTGCAAATTTCCACATCTAGTACAGTCGATCAAGTAGGTATCGAAGAGCGGGCGGCGGCGCTTTCGAAAAGATCAATCAAAAAGCAAACCAAGATTGAAGGGATCAAGCTGGCGATCAGCATGATTGATCTGACCACTCTGGAAGGCAAAGATTCTCCCGGAAAAGTTCAAGCACTTTGTCAGAAAGCGATCCATCCTTTAGAAGGCAATTCTTCTGTGCCGAGTGTGGCTGCGGTTTGTGTCTATCCCAACATGGTTTCAGTTGCCAAAAAAGCACTCAAGGGAACCAATGTTAAAGTTGCATCCGTTGCCACAGGTTTTCCAAGTGGACTGACTCCCCTTCCAATAAAAATTGAAGAAACAAAAAGAGTTGTGGAGATGGGAGCCGATGAAGTCGACATGGTGATTGATCGTGGCGCATTTTTGGCTGGCGAATATCAAAAAGTTTCCGATGAAATCGCTCAAGTCAAAGAAGCTTGTGGTAAATCACATCTCAAAGTCATTTTGGAAACGGGAGAATTAGAAACTTATGACAATGTCCGCAAGGCAAGTTTCTTGGCGATGCAAGCCGGCGCTGATTTTATCAAAACTTCAACTGGCAAGGCGGCGGTAAATGCAACGTTGCCTGTAACACTCGTCATGTTGGAGGCGATTCGTGATTACTGGTATCAAACTGGAAAAATGGTTGGGATGAAACCGGCGGGCGGCATTCGCACCTCCAAACAGGCTTTGCAATATTTAGTGGTCGTCAAAGAAACGTTGGGTGATCGCTGGCTCTCAAATGACTGGTTTCGCTTTGGGGCCAGTACACTGACAAATGATTTGCTCATGCAATTGACAAAAGAAGCGACGGGGCGTTATCAATCACTCGATTATTTCACTATCGATTAATTTATGACCACAGCCGAGAAAAAAATTGCGCGATTAGAGGTTGTGGAGCCCAAACGTTTGGAGTTTGGGAAAAAGTGGGACTACGCCCCTGCCCCAGAGTCGACCGAACATATTAAAATTCAGTCCCGTTACGAACTCTTCATCGGCGGAAAATTTGTTTCGCCCAAGTCAGGCAACTACTTTAAATCGATCAACCCAGCTACAGAAGAAATTTTAACCGAAGTTGCCGAGGCGAATGAAGCCGATGTCAATTTAGCCGTTAAAGCCGCACGTACTGCCTACGAAAAATATTGGTCGAAACTCCCTGGAAGTGAGCGGGCCAAATATATTTTTAGAATTGCAAGACAACTTCAGGAAAAAGCACGTGAGTTTGCGATCATCGAAACAATGGATGGGGGGAAGCCCATCAAAGAATCGCGCGATGTCGATATTCCTTTGGCTGTTGCTCACTTCTTTTATTATGCCGGCTGGGCAGATAAACTCGACTATGCGTTCCCAGGGCGCAAAACAAGACCACTTGGAGTCGCCGGACAAGTCATTCCCTGGAATTTTCCTTTATTGATGGCTGCTTGGAAAATTGCACCGGCATTGGCTTGTGGAAACACCGTTGTGTTGAAACCGGCGGAGACAACCCCACTTACCGCACTTCATTTGGCTCAAATTATTCAAGAGGCTGATTTGCCGCCCGGCGTGGTCAATATCGTCACCGGCTTTGGAAAAACTGGGGCCGCCATTGTGAATCACCCTGATGTCGATAAAGTTGCCTTCACCGGCTCCACCGAAGTCGGCAAAATCATCCAACGCGCCGTTGCGGGGACAAAAAAGAAACTGACCCTAGAGCTTGGTGGCAAAGCGGCCAACATTGTTTTTGATGATGCTCCTATTGATCAAGCCATCGAAGGAATCATTAACGGAATTTATTTCAATCAGGGGCACGTCTGCTGCGCTGGCTCCAGACTCCTCGTGCAAGAAAGTATTCTCGATCTGGTTGTGCGAAAACTCAAAGACCGCATCCAGACATTAAGAGTTGGTGACCCTCTCGACAAAAATACAGACATTGGAGCAATCAATTCCTCCGATCAATTGAAAAAAATTAAAGAGTTGGTCCAAATAGGAATTGACGAAGGTTGTAAAATCCATCAGAGCACCTGCAAACTTCCAGAGCGGGGTTTTTGGTTTCCTCCCACATTTTTTACCGGTGTGGCCCAATCGAACCGCATCGCACAGGAAGAAATTTTTGGACCAGTGTTATCAATTTTGACTTTCCGCACACCCGAAGAGGCTGTTGAGAAAGCCAACAACACTGCTTATGGACTGTCAGCCGGTGTTTGGACAGACAAAGGCTCCAAAATTTTCAAAATTTCTTCACAATTGAAAGCCGGAGTCATTTGGGCGAACACTTTTAACAAATTTGATCCTTCATCTCCCTTTGGCGGCTACAAAGAATCGGGGTTTGGGCGTGAGGGAGGACTGCAAGGCCTCATGCCGTATGTGCAACTTATATGAGAGCTGAAATTTTAAAAACATATAAACTTTTTATCAACGGGCAATTTCCGCGGTCTGAGTCTGGGCGGTATTTTCAAATCCCCAACCCCAAGACAAAAAAGCCACTGGCTAATGTATCGCAAGCCTCCAGAAAAGATTTAAGAGACGCCGTTCAAGCAGCCCGCAAAGCGCTACCTGGATGGTCTTCCAAGACAGCCTATAATCGCGGCCAGATTCTTTATCGAATGGCGGAAGTTTTGGAAAGCCGCAAACCAGAATTCATCGATGAAATTTCAAAAATGACAGGCAATCCAAAAAAAGCCGAAAAGGAAGTCCTCACAGCCATCGATCGATTGGTTTGGTACGCTGGTTGGTCCGATAAATATCAGCAAATTCTTGGAACAGTGAATCCAGTAGCACTCCCCTACTTCAATTTCACACTCCCAGAGCCGCAAGGTGTTGTCGGAATTTTAGTTGCCGATGAGCTTTCTTTAATCCCACTCGTTTCCAAATTAGCGCCGGCTATGGTGGCAGGAAACACATTGGTCATGATCGCATCAGAAAAATTTCCACTCTCTGCCATTACCTTCGCTGAAGTCATCGCTACTTCGGATGTTCCAGCAGGAGTCGTCAACATTTTAACCGGTTTCAAAAATGAACTGATTCCACATCTTGCCAAACATATGGATGTGAATGCGGTCAACTATACCGGAACCGATCAAGCACTCGTAAAACTGCTTCAAGAAGAAGGTTCGGCAAACGTAAAACGAATCATTGCCCACCCCGAACCCAAAGGAGAAGCTTGGCTAGACAACCAAAAAGCCCAATCTCCCTATTGGATTAATTCCTTTGTAGAGATGAAAACTACTTGGCATCCAATCGGTGTATAATTATTTCTATTTATAAATCATATAGTTAACGTTTATTGTCTGTTTATTGTTTCTAACTTCATGTTTTCCTTTAACTTTTTTTACTTACAAAAAGTCATTTTATCCTTGTCAGGTTTTGCAACCAAGAGTAGAAGGGACTCATTCAATCCGTTCTGAATTTGAAACAGGGCGGAAACCAGAAGCAATAAGGCTCTTAAACAAACTTAAGCAGTACTTAAGAAGAATCGAGACCTTACTATGGCTGAACGGATTGAGATGCGGGAGTTTCCATCTAAACCGCCCCCCTTTTGGAAAAAAACCAAAAAACAATACTTTCAAAAGGACCCTCCGAAATTCTGTTATATTGAAAATGACAAAAAGATTTCCGGCACGCCCTTGTGGCCAAAAGATCCCTTGTTCCATCCGGAAAATTTAGAAATCTATCTGCAAATTGCAAAAGAAGAAGTTCAAAGAGTTGGCGGTAAATTTTTCTCTGGCCATATTCCTCTCTCACCGACACGAACGATTAAATTTCCAAAAGATTGGCTGAAAAATCAACCGGAGAGACTCACAACCACATTCACCTCCGGATTTTTATTACCAGCAACAGCCGTTCTGGAGAGTCGAGCCGGTTTTTATATCAAAGAAGGCGAAGTCCCCTCGCTACAGGAGACTGTTAAAAATATGAAAGGAACATGGTTGCTGAGCAACCTTGGTTATTTCCTCACACCCAAGCTCATTAAAGAAGAAAAAGAGGGAGGGCTCGCAACCTCTCACAATTCCAGACACCCTGTTGATGAACATTTGCCAGTGACCAATAACTGTTATTTGGGCGGATTTTTCATTCGCAATAACAATGAGTGGGTTGCCTATCCCCCCCATCTTTGCACGGGTGGAGTCGGCATCACGAAAGAAGGCAAACCTGTTTTGGTGAATGATTGCACCTTACGTGGTGGAGCCGTTTGGATTGATGACAAAAAATATGCATGGAATGCCGGCGATGTAAATCCTGAGACCCCAAACAACAAAGCGGTTATCATTTATACACCCTCTCTTCGTACCAAAGGGAATGATTGGCAAAACTATCGTCGGTTCATTGGTGAAAATCGCTTTAACATTATCATCACGAATGAAGGGTTGGGAAACTACCCCCAACCAAAAATTGCGTATGTGAAGGCGGGTTCTTGTCTGCAACCGGCCGATGCCATTGTCATTTCGCTCCAAAAATATCCGGACAATATCATCGACAAAAACGGCTTTGTTCGTTTTGAATTTGAACCGTGGTTTGATAAAAAAATCTGGGACAACTTGGCTTGTTTTTATGAAGGGGTCCTGCCTTTGTCTCCGGAGGGACTCAAGGATTTTGGGGTCTGGCAGCATCCCCATGCCTGCATGACCCAGGAAACCTTTATTCCCAACCGTTATCGTCGCGAGCCAAGAACCGTTCTTGTCAAAACCAATAAATCTTTTGGCGCCTTTGCCTTCAGCGGACGCTACGAATACTCGATTGGGATTTCTTTCGAAGAACTTCCATTGGTTTTGAATAAAATTGTGAATCACCTGGCACCGGATGAAACGATTCAACAGATCATGGGTCTGGATGGCGGTTCTGGCGCCAAATTGTGTTTGATCAAAAATGGTGAAGTGGGGGCGCTCAATTGGGTCGCCCCCGGGTTTCGCAATCGAATCGGTGACCCCAATGGGAACACCTATTCGTGTTTGCTGTTGAAGATAGCACCTTAACGGGGAGGTAACTATGCCGGGGGAAAGTCTCGTTTCAACAGGGGCCTTAGGCCAGCTGGCGATAACAGCCCCGTCCACCACTTTGCCTGACCCGGTGTCTGAGTCGAACGACTCAGCAGCCACCCCGTTGGGAGCTCATCAAGATATTTACCCACCTGAAAAGGGTGGTTTGGAAGTAGTTCTCAATGGCTTTCGTCACGCCCGAATGGGTCAAACAGCCAACCCAATTCATTTTGGAGATGCACTTGCCGCGCTGGCCCGGAGTGGCATATGGAAACACGCACCCGTTGAACCTGATGCCGGTTTATTTGCTGATATTGGTGGCATCGGCTCACGCAATAAATTGCAGCCTGGAAAACCGCTTGTTTTTATAGGCAGTCTTTTTGCCACTAGCGGCCCCCTCTCGGGGAGTGGTGCCATGCATGATATCTATGGCGAAGTGTTGGCCAATCATGGTTGTGACGTTGTTGTGTTAGAAGCTAACAATAATCTGCAACACCTCAATGGAAAACCTTATCATGTAAGTCGTATTCTATTTCAGCCAGGACCAGAAACGCCGGTTGATCCTACTGCGCCGTCATTCAGCCCTTACACGGATTTCAATGTTCCGGCATTTACAACACATCCTACCTCCAAAAACCGTTTTGCCGATCTCTCCGAAGCCCAATTAGCGCGTTTATTATTCTTATGGGATTGGGCTTTTAGAGCTTCCACCCTGGTATTTGGAATTCCCGATGTTTGTTGGAATGGCCACGCCTGGATTTTAAACGCAATGACAGCCCCTGTTGTCCCAACCGTTTTCACTGTCCATGGAACCTGCACAACAGCTCTTAAAAACAATGCAATTCCACAATATAGAGAAATAGCTCGATACGGCGCTGAACAAGCCAAGCTTGCCTTTGCCATTTCGGGACAGGAGTTTGAAAAACTAACTGCTGGACCTATCGAGATGCAGGCTGAAAAAGTTGAGATTGTACCCAATGGTTATAATGACACTGCCTTTAATCTTGATGTTGACGGTAACCGGCAGAAATTACTAGCTGATTTTGGTGAAAAACTTGACGGTGTCAGTCCCAATGATAAATGGATTGTCTTTGTCGGCAAGCACGCCTATTTTAAGGGGTTTGACTTATTACTTAACGCTTTGGCTGGAGTCCGCAATCGGGCCGGCAATGGGTCCGGCGGAAAAGTTCATCTTCTGGTTGTCGGCGGCGCATTTGATGACGTAACGTATGTGTCTGATCCTTTATCTAAACTCGACCTGAGAGAAAAAAGCCTTAGTGCCCGTGAGATGGTTAAGCAGCTTGATCTGGAAGGTCTGGTTCATTTTGTAGGCTCCTTGCCACAACCGGAAATGGCCCGTTTTATTAAAGCCTCTGATAGTTACGTTCTTCCTTCGCGTGATGAACCCTTTGGCCTGGTTGCTCCGGAGGGGATGGCAGTGGGGATTCCCCCTGTCCTTTCCGACAGCGGTGGTTTTGCCGAAATTGTCGGGCTCTACCAAAAAGGTGATCGTCAAGATATCGCCCGTATGTTTACTCCTGATAAGCCACTTTCCCTACGTGTTCTTCGAGCCGTTCAAGGAAAATTAAGAAAACTGGATGAGACTCAAGATGAACACAATCATCCTCTTTACCAAGTTGCTCTCAGTTATTTAGGGCAAGCTAAAATCGATATTCAAACGGGAACATACAAGCTTTCAGAATTAAGTGAGCTCGAAGTCCCCAAGGGAATCAAACGTGAGGACGTTGGCTCTTTTGTCGCGGCAATGTTGCGCGATACCTCCAGTCAACTAGCCATTGAAAATCTTGTTGAGGCTATTTTGGCAGATTTGGCAGAAATGCCTGACGAGAGACAACGCCGTGGTCTTGAAGCAGCGCGTTTTGCACAAGAGAATTTTAAAAAGGATGGTGTTGTCGTTTCAAGGCATGCCCCCCTAATCGAAAAGATATTGCAAGAAAGTGAGGGAGTCGATTTTGGTTTGGACAGACAATCCAGTGCGCCGCGATCTTCACAAAGACAACAGATGTTGGCCCACCTGGCCAGCAGGCCGGATGGCGAGGTTAGCAAGGCATTTCGTCAGTTACAGTCAGCCATTGAGCGCGGTGACAAGACCCGTGATGACTTAGAGAATATCGGCAGGCAATGGCGCATGTTTTTTGATACGGTGGCAACGGCTATTGGAACACGAGCGGAATTCCTGAATGCCTTTGATCCCGAAACTCATGATTATGCCAACCCCAACGCAATTTTCTCAGTGGTGGCTCGTCTTGCCGGAGTTCCCACTCAAGAGGTTTTAACCGCAATGGCTTCCATCGATAAAGTTTCCCCCTGGTTTTTACTTGGGCCAAAACGCCGTTTGCGAGGCATGAATGGAATCTTAACGCTGAAGCCAAAAAGAAAAGAAGGACATCAAGAAAAGGAAGCCGTTCAGGCGGCGGGATAAAGAATTTTGCGCAACTCTTGAACCCCTCTTGTTTCATAAGTAGTTAAGTTGCCAGCCTTTAATGCCCGTAATCTGTTTTCATAGACTTCTACTAAAATCTTTTGTTCGTCTGCAGAAACTTCACCCGGGAAAGTCTTGAGATAGACAGGATTAAATTTGTTCAAGCCCTCACCCGCCACAAAGGATTTCAAATCCCAGTCGGTCATCTGAGAACAAAACATATCCAAAACATGATCTGCAATTTTATTTCTGTCTTCTTGTAATGTTGCCTTTTGATAAGCAGCCAGAGATTCATGCAAATCCCAAGCCCATTGCTTTTTGGCATAGCGGGGGTTGTAAAACAAAGTGATCGAGGCGTCCATTATGATCCCCGCAATGAAGCCAATACCCGTTGCAAAAGCAGTGTCTCCACCAAGTCCTGCTTTAATCGGATTGCCAATTAAAGGCCAAGCCGTAAATTTCCAGAAGCGGTGGGCTCCCCATTCACCTGCTTTCATCCCAAGCAGGGGTGCTGCAAAAAGCTGATAAGGCACCACCAACCCCCAAACCTGTGCCAAAGATAAAACCCTTCCCATATCTCCAAAATCGGGCTTCATCATATCGTTGCCTTTGAAACCTTTGAGAATCATGAGGCGTTCGGAAATCTTAGATCCAAACCGTGTCGTTAAAGGACCGACCGGGAAATGAACCGTGGGCCGAATAACTGTTTTAAAGACATTCGGAACCAAGTGCCTGTAAAGAAAATGCAAGGGTTCAGCAACAAAACGCCCAAAGGGTGTAATATGTTGCACACCCGTGTTCTTGCTTGCAGTCAAACCCCTTTCAGCGGCAATGGAAGTTCGCAAATCAGGACGCCAATAAGCCCTTCCATATGTTGCAGCGGACTGGAGGATATTGGCAAACTCATTAATATAACGAAATCGGATCGCCTCATTGTAATTGAAATCGCCAAATTCGGTTGGCTTTGCCCCCGCCATCACACGAAGGAGTTGGTAAGTACCGATACTCATGGGGGCCGCCGTATCGAGACCAAAGATATTGGCACCAAAAACTTTAGAATAAACCCAGTTTCCAGAATAAATAGCAGCGGCAAAACCCCAGCCTGTATCCAAAGACCAATTTTGGGGGTTCCATTGTAATTCCCCCTTTTTGTCATGCACAAGATCATAGACGGCAGCACCCCCTGCCCCCGTTCTTAAAACCTTGTGCCCATTATGAACATATAGATTTTTGAAACTCCTCCACGATCTGCCAAGAGTTTGAGTCACTTTTTGCGCAACCTTTCCAGCAAAAAATCGACTGGAAGCGGCACTGGCTGCTCGTGTCGCCACAAACCTTGCAACACGTGTCCCCATTGCCCTTGCCAAACCGGCCGCACCCATAAAGAAAATCCCGAACAATAATGAAGCGCCGCCCGTCACAGCCATTTCTCCTCCCAAACTCATCTCATTATCCAATGCATTCGGATTGGCTCTTTCGGCCAAATAGCGTCTCAAAGGAACTGCCAGTGCAGAGGCAATCGCCCCACCCAAAATAATTCCTACCGGCCCACCCAATGCCCCACCAATAATGGCGCCCGTAATACCAGCAGCGTCCACGACCCAACGATAGTCAGATGGTTTTTCTGACTCTTCAGTTGCAATGGGTTGAGGTTCTATTTCTACTTCTACCGTGTCAACAACTTGAGGACGAGCACTAACAATAGGCCGGGAAGGCCCAATCGCAGCAATTGGAAAGGGGGATGATAACGAGCGAATCGGTTCAACCATAAATTTTAAAATCCCCCAAAGCCTTGCCACGCTTAGTTCAGTAAGCCCTCCATTGCAAGAAAAAAGTCAGATTTAAATACTTGTCACCCCCGAGGAGGCTGTGTTAGGCAGGCCTACTACTCTCTCATGAGAACTTTACTATTAGTCGATTATCTCGTTATCGCGGCCTATATTTTACTCTGTCTGTTTATCGGTTTTTACTTCACCAAAAGGGCTGGAAAATCATCCAATCACTTTTTTGTCGGCAATAGAAGCATGCCTTGGTGGCTAATCGGCACCTCCATGGCTGCTACCAATTTTTCGGCCGACACCCCGCTGGCCATCACCCAATATATTTTTGAAGAGGGAATCGCTGGTGTCTGGTTTTTCTGGGCAACCGCTATTCAGGCAACTGCCGCAACCTTTCTGTTCGCACAACTTTGGCGCCGTTCCGAAATGATTACCGACAACCAGCTTGTGGAGTTTCGCTACGGCGGCAAGTCAGCGGCGTTTTTGCGCCTATTTAAGGGTTTTTATTTCGGCATCTTCATGAATTGCATTATGATGGGCTGGATCTTCAAGGGATTGATCAAGATCATGACCGGCGTTACTAATTTGGACACGACACAAGTTGTTATCATCTTTACCGCCATCACCCTGGCCTACACTGTGGCTTCCGGAATTTATGCCGCCCTTTGGGCAGATTTTGTTCAATATTACATTGCGGTTTTCGGGTGTACCGTCTTGGCTTTCTATGCAGTAGCGGAAGCCGGAGGGGTTGAAAACATCCTGACACAACTCAACATTCTATATGGCAGCGGCAGCGGCATTACCCAACTCTATCCGCGCTATCCCCAGGCCGAACAGTGGATGCCGATGTCTGTCTTTATGACTTATATTGGGATGAAATGGTGGGCACACAAATTTTCCGACGGCGGCGGCAAACACATTCAACGGATGTTGTCGGCAAAAACCGAACGGGATTCGGTGATGGCCTGCTTTTTCTATAGTTTCATGAATTTTATTATCCAAATCTGGCCCTGGATCATGACGGCGCTCGCAGCACTGGTGATATTCGGACGCGATCTGAAAGATCCCGAAATGGCTTATCCAATGATGATCGCCAGAGTGATGCCGAACGGCCTCCTTGGACTCATCCTCATCGCCGCCATCGCCGCCTTCATGTCAACGATGTCGACACATATCAACCTCGGCAGCTCTTACATGGTCAACGATATCTATCGACGATTTATGGTGAAAAATGCGAGTGACAAACACTATGTGTTGGCAGCCCGCCTGGCCACTATTATATCTATCAGTTTGGGGATTCTTGTAGCAGTGAATTTAAAATCGATCGGTAATACGTGGAAATTGGCCATTGAATTTGCAAGTGGTGCTGGCCTGGTCTGGATTTTACGGTGGTTCTGGTGGCGCATCAACGCCTGGACAGAAATTGCCGCGATGACTACTTCAGCGCTGGTCACTTTTTGGATTGAACTTTGGCAGAAGACTTCCATCTTCACGGGCAAAAAGTGGCTTTTTTCCGAAAAACTCTGGGTCATTGTGGGAATATCAACAATCGTCTGGCTAGCAATCACCTATATAACCAAGCCGACAGACCTGGGAAAACTGCAAAAATTCGTCGAACGGATTCGCCCTTCCAAGTTTGGTTGGCAGCCGGTCTATAAAAATCTCAACGTCATTCCCGATTTCAAGCTGAGTGGAGCGGCGATTAATTTTGTTATTGGCCTTCTTTTTCTATGTATGCTCAATTTTGGCATTGGAAACGTCTTATTACTGAATACTAATGAAGGGATTATCCAATTGGGTGTAGCAGGTGTTTCGTTTATCTTCCTCCTCTGGCGCATTAACCGCAAAAAAGGTGTTCAACAAAAAGAGGCCCTCACGGAATATGCAACATCTTGAAAAACCGTGGGGGTATGAAAAAATTTGGGCCAAAACCAATCACTACGTTGGTAAAATTTTGTTTATTAAAAAAGGCCACCGACTCTCTTATCAATATCATCAAAAAAAAGAAGAGACACTTTTGGTATTAGAAGGGCTTTTAGAAATTGAATTTGAAAAAAATAGGGAACGTCAGAAAATAAAGCTGAAACCGGGCGAGACCTTTCACAATCCACCATTACAAAAACACCGTTTTACTGCCCTTGAAGACTCTAGACTGATCGAAGTTTCGACCCCTCATCTCGATGACGTTATCCGATTGGAAGACGACTACGATAGAGTTGGATAGATTTTGACAAACTGGCGTGGCGCGATGGGTGCTGAAAAGCATCTCGGAGCCCATTTTACCAGCCGGGATCTAATACCAAAATGGGCGAGAGATGAGCGGATTTTTTGGGACGACCCGAAAAATACCGCGTCTTTTCAGCATCCGGAGCGCCAGGTAGCCAGTTTGTCAATATTAATCAATCGTGAGGATTTTCATCATGTTGGTGGCGCCCCGAAGGTGTTGCGTTCCAGAAACCACAACTACCCTATCTCCCTTGTGTAAAATTTTGTGCTTTAACACTGTCCTTTCGCCGAAACGGACCATGGCATCGGTCGACTCGCCCATGGGAGACAGAACTGCTCTCACTCCCCAACAAAGCGCCATCTGACGATAAACTCTTTCGCTAGGAGCAATACCAATAATCGGTTTTCTCGGTTTTAATTTTGAAATCATTCGAACCGTGCTGCCCGTCATGGAAAAAACCATGATCGCCTTGGCGTTCACCTCTTCTGCTGCCTGGCAAGCCGCGTGTACTACCGCATACGCCATGGTAGACTCATGATGATGATGGGCTTCCCAACCGGGCCTTCCAAAAGCACTTTTCTCCGCTTCCATAATGATCCGCGCCATCACCGAAATGGTTTCAATGGGATATTTACCCTTTGCTGTCTCACCGGAGAGCATCACGGCATCGGTTCCATCAAAAATCGCATTAGCCACATCGGAGGCCTCTGCACGCGTAGGAATAGGATCGTCAATCATCGATTCGAGCATTTGGGTCGCTGTAATCACAAGAGTTCCCGACTCGTTTGCCTTCATGATAATTCGCTTTTGCAACACGGGAACTTTTTCCAAAGAAAGCTCGACTCCTAAATCACCCCTGGCCACCATCACCCCTTCAGCCTCTTCCATAATTTCGTCTAAATGATTGAGCGCTTCTGCCCGTTCAATTTTGGCAATCACCGGGGCCACAAATTTTTTCGCCTTTAAAATTTCTTTGAGCTGCAAAATATCTTTGGCGCGCCTCACAAAAGAAAGGGCAATGGCATCCACACCCGCTTGCATCCCAAACTTTAAATCCTCTAAATCCTTTTTAGTGAGTGCCGGTGATGTCAGACGCGTTCCAGGCAGGTTCATCCCCGCATGTTCTTTGAGCCAGCCACCATGAACCACGCGACAGTTCACAGTTTCCTTCGATTTGGAAAGGACGGCTAACTTCATCTTGCCATCGTCTAGAAGAATCGGGTCTCCCTTTTTGACATCGAACGGAAGGTGCGTATAAGTTGTCGAAATCAAATGTAAATCTCCAAGAAGATCCTTCGTCGTAATCTGCAATTTGCTATTTTTAATGAGATGAATCGGCTTTCCATTTTTCAACAAACCGGTTCGAATTTTGGGGCCTTGTAAATCGAGCAGGATCGCCACCGGTTTTTTAAGCCTCTTGGAAATTTTTCGGACCCACTGAATCCGGCGTTTGTGTTCGGCCAGTGTTCCGTGGGAAAGGTTGAGACGGGCCACATCCACCCCCGCCTCCACCATCCTTTCCAAAACCATGGGGATATCGGTGGAAGGTCCCAGTGTGGCTACAATTTTTGCCCGCCGTTCTGACAATAACATAAATTCCTTTTCAGCGATGGGGGTAGTCAGGGGGAGCGTTTATCATACTCCGCAAAATCTTCGATTTTGCTTCGCGGCTTGGCAAAGCCAAGCCTTGACCCCATCTCCCCCTGACTTTAGCAAGCATCCAGCTTTGCTGGTGCTTGCGAATTGGTGCGCCCGGCACGACTCGAACGTGCGACCCTCGCCTTAGAAGGGCGATGCTCTATCCAGCTGAGCTACGGGCGCGTTATGCGTCTGTTTAAAGACTGGTGAGAAAGTGAAGGGTGACCCGGAGGGGCAGGACCCGTCACTTTCTCACCACTCCTTTTTAAGACCCATTTAAAGAACCAAAAATTTTCTCTTTTGGCAAGAATAACAATGTGATATCTAGAGGCTCTATGAAAAATATCATTCTATTTCTTACATTAACCCTTTCGATCGTCAGTTGGGCACAAACATCACCTCCACCTTTGTATGACGATGAAGACAAACCAATCGATTTAGCCCCAGAGAGAGAAAAAAAGAAGGCCATTAAGAAACCGGAGGCCAAGGCAGAAACGCCACTTGCGACTACAACACCTGAAACAAAACCGCCTTCGGAACCGACTCCGAGTGCGCCTACTTCTGCTACACCTCCAGCACAATCGGAAACAACGGTTCCTACTCCTATTCCAAGCCCTGTAAAGGCGCCGGCAACAACATCCCCAACACCACCGGCACCCACACCTCCTAGTGCACCACCTGCTCAAACACAAACCTCAGCCCCAACTTCATTACCAGCTACGGCGCCTGTTGAAACACAACCTACTCCCCCAGCAACCCCAATAGCGCAAACGGTGCCGGCTGCTGTGCCTCCACCGCCAACGATAACACCGCCACCTCCGACAGTGACTGAACTTCCCCCCGATGGTGGACCAAAAAAGGATGCGGGGAGTGACCTGACCTCCGCTTTGCCGGTCACGTTTCAAAAATATGAAGAAAACACACTCTCGACGAAAGATACGGCCGATACCTACAAACTCTACTCAAGGGCCGGTGAGGGAATTGGTGTGATTTTAATTCCAAGCGATCCATCCATGCAACTTTCGGTGAGTCTGTTGGGAGAATCTGGAGAATTGCTGACACAAACTCAGGCGGCACAAGCGGGCCTCCCCTTGGCTTTTCAAACATCCACTTTGGAAGTGAACAAAATCATTTATGTTCAAATAAAAGATTTAAGTCTAGCGGCACAAACTCCAAGTGATCTGACCAAAAAATATTCATTGGAACTAAAACCGATTGCTCCGACAACGGCACCGCCACCACCCGCACCCCTGGCACAACCGCAACCGCAGCAGGCTGAGGTGACGCAGCCGACACCCCCTGTTGTGCCGGCAGCTCCTACGGAAGCAGCTCCACAAGCAAAGGAAGAAGTAAAGGCTGAAGCCAAGCCGGAAGTTCAAGAACCAAAGAAGACTTCCTCGCTTCGGAGTCGTTTATCGCAAAATAAAAAGGTGCTCTATGGAATAGTTGGAGTCGGTTTCCTTGTTATTTTACTCGTTGTCCTTATGGTAGTCAGGAAAACCAGAAAAAAAGCAGACCAGCAAGCTGCTTAAAAAGGAGGACTCATGTCTTTCAAAGGGATGCGGGATGGTCTCAATACCCAGGTTCAAAATGAAATTTATTCTTCTTATCTTTATTTGTCGATGGCTGCCTATTTTCACAGCAACAATCTCAATGGCTTTGCTCATTGGATGAGGTTGCAGTCGAGTGAGGAAATGGGACATGCGATGAAAATCTACGATTATATTATTCAAAGGGGTGGCAGAGTGCAATTAAAAGAAATCAAAAAGCCACCGCACGATTTCAAATCGGTCAAAGAAGTGATGGAAAAAACGTTGGCACATGAACAGTCAGTGACACAGTGCTTTCATGAACTCTATGAACAGGCGGCAAAACAAAAAGATTATGCCACGCAATCATTCTTGCAATGGTTCATCAATGAACAGGTTGAAGAAGAAGCGGCAGTGAACGAAATTCTCCAAAAACTCTATCTCATTGCCGACAAAAGCAGTTCTATTTTGTATTTGGATAAAGAGATGAAGAAAAGGGCCACATCTTCTTAAAAAATGTCGGGGTGATAGGACGAGGGTCTATTTCTTTTTAATCCATTTCGCAGCACGGCCTCTACCCTGTGGAAGAATTATCCCTTCATCACGAAGTTGGCGTAACACGTTGCGGATCATGTCCCGGCTTATGTTCGGACATTCCGCTTCAAGATCCGAGATGGCAAAGGGTTTGATTTTGCGTCCAATCGCTTCTTTAATCTGATCTGTTTTGGAGCCTCGACCTGTCCGAATGGTGCCGACTCGTTCTTCAAACTCTTTATAGGCACGAATCAAGGCCCCCCAAAAATAATTAAGCCATGGCATCACGTCTTGTTTGTTTTCATGCCATCCTTGAGAACAATATTCCAAGGTTTCATAATAACTCTCTTTTGATTCCTCAAAGATGCGCTCCAAACTGATATATTTTCCGACCTGATAATCAAAGTGATACAACAGAAGAAGTGTGAGCAGTCTTGCGGTTCGCCCATTCCCATCGGTGAAAGGATGGATGCAGAGAAAATCCAAAATAGCCAACGGAACAACAATCAGCGGTTCTTGCCTCCAATTGTGAATGGATTGATTGTAATTTTTGGTCAATGCTTCCATGGCAAATGGGGTTGCCACTGCGGCGGTTGGTTTGAATCGCACGCGCACAATTTTTCCGTCGGGATTTTTTTCGACAATTTCGTTGTCAGTCATTTTCCATCGTCCACCATCATTGGGCATGTAACGATAAAGCATGGAATGAATCTGCAAAATGACATTGACAGAAAAATCCATGAACTTTCCCGATTTATGAATAAGCGAAAGGGCATCACGATAACCAGCGAGTTCCTGTTCGGAGCGATTCTTTGGAGTTGTTTTTTTCAAGACAAGGGCTTCGATACGATGATGCGGCGCTGTGATCCCTTCCAGACGGTTTGAAGATTCACTCGACTCAATAATGGCAACTTGCCTCAGACTTTCCAAGGCTTCTGGGGCTTGCTTGAAAAATAAGTCTTGTCTTCCACGATGCTCTCCAAGGGCCCTAAGAGTAGCCCCTTGTTCTTGAGAAAACTTCAATGATTTCAAACATTCTTCGAATAACAGAGAAGGCATAATAGGGTATTCTTCTTATAAATGGGGTAATGTCAATGACTTATTACCCTATTTAGGTTGTTCATTACCCTATTGTCGGGGTGATAGGATTTCTCCCGCGCGAGCGGGAGCAATTTTAATTCAAAGCAAATCACTGTAAGAAACAGAAATCAAATCATCCTCGGGAATTCTAAAAAGATCTAGATAATGCTGGCATTGTTCTAAGAGTTTTGATTTCCCAAGTGTTCCGTCGCTATCAATCACCTCGATCTCAACAAAGGGACCCAATTGCTTTACTATATCGATGTGGAACTTAACATTATCAATAAAATAAATCTCCCTTTGTTTATCCACAACGACAAGAATACCTAAGGCTTTTGTTAGAACCTCTTTAAGAGAGGATTTTGGATCTGATTGAAACAAAACCACATTAGACTGCTTGGGACCTTCTTTATTTTCTCTGTCATAATAGATCAAATTATTTTCAATGTTGCCTTCTCTGAGTTTCAATCTTCCAAAAGGAACCTTAAAATAAGTGTCTACTTGATGATCGATGCCTTTAAAATCTGCTTTCCTGGATTGTAAAATACTCCGAATTGCTTTTGCATCAGGACATCTAGCTTTAATTTCAATATTGAGCAGGGACATGAGCATTGCTCCAAAATGTCGGGGTGCTACCATGAAGTTCGAACTTTCTTCCAGCGCAAATCGACTGAAAATCTATAAAAATTTTGGCGCAAAAGGAAATGAAAAATGAAAATGAAAATGGAAAACCGATTTGTCATTGCGAGGAGCCTTGAGGAAACCGAAGGGCGACGAAGCAATCCCGTGGAGCAAAAGCCGCGCCAACCCCCTTCGGGGTTGTCACGCCTTTTGCATTCGCACGGTGGCAAAAAGCCCTGAGTCTGATGACCTGAGCAACTTCCCTCTGTACATAAAAACCCAAGCGGAAAATCAAAAAAAATACGCAATACAAGAAAACGTTAAAAAGGAAGTCTTTTTGGTTGTACCTTCTAACACTGTAGAAGTTGTTGAAGACTTTCGATACAATTTCTCAGACCACACTGCCTTCATTGTCACCCCTGACGCTGTTGAACCGATTATCCTGAGTCTAAAAAAGATCGAGGAGTATGAATTTGCAGAGACTTTAACTCCTGATGAAAGAGACAATATTTGCAGAGTCCTGGGCAAGCTTTTGCACTCCACGAAGAGAAGAATGCAGGTTGATGCATATTTTTGGGAAGAATTTTTAAGTACCTTTTCTGGGCTTAATGCGCTGCCAAGAGAGTTCTTGGAGAAAGTGATCCAATTTGAGCGTTCTACTAAGATGAATCCACCACAGGAAAAAAGAGTCAAAGAAATCTCAGAGAAAGATCTCAGACAGGAGGCTAAGTTACTCGAGCAGGACGCAAAAGGGAGGGGAATCAATATCGGAGATTCCCGACTAGCCATTATAGAGACAGTACCACTTCATAAGAAGGAAGATAAGGATTGATGTCCCACCGCCTTGCGACAACTGAGATAACTTGTCATTTGCGATCGGTAGCCCACTCGCCGACAGCGCCGCGAATCCCTGGCCTGGGCATCTATAATAGCAGGGGGTAAGGTGGCCCAAACCGCAAGGAATTCAAAGTAACTCACCCTCGCGAGAAGGGGGCAAAAATGGGAATGCAAAAAGCATGACCTCGCCGAAGCGTTAGCGGAGGTGGGGCGGGCTTTTTGCCACCGTGCGAATGCAAAAGGCGTGACAACCCCGAAGGGGGTTGGCGCGGCTTTTGCTCCACGGGATTGCTTCGTCGCCCTTCGGTTTCCTCAAGGCTCCTCGCAATGACAAATCGGTTTTCCATTTTCATTTTCATTTTTCATTTCCTTTTGCGCCAAAATTTTTATAGATTTTCAGTCGATTTGCGCTGGAAGAAAGTTCGAACTTCATGGTAGCAATTAGAATAATGTCGGGGAGACAGGATTTGAACCTGCGACTTCTGCGTCCCAAACGCAGCGCTCTAGCCAGGCTGAGCTACTCCCCGTTCATTCCTTTGAAAACTTTTCTACCCCTTTTAACAACCCTTCGGTCCAACCTTTTATGTGACAAAACAGATTTGTATCACAAATGGCAATACTAACAATTCCATAAGGAAGTTTATTGGGCCTGAGCCCACCAGATTCACTCACTTTTATCGTTGTCTTATAAAACTGGCTCAGAGGAACAGATGTAACTTTTGACCAATGCCTTCTAATCTTATCCACATCCTCATCCGGATGGACTCTCACATGGATTCTAAATTTTCCTTCCGGAACTTTACAAACAAGTCTAAACCATTTCATCATGAGTTCAATGAGAGTCTCTTCCGAATTTGTAAACTTCACTAAACTATCATTTGATTTAGACCCCTCACACCAATAAGCCATAGTCCCTAACAATTTAAGTGCTTCATAAGAAAGGGCATTAATTTCTCGCTTTGCCTCCTCCTTAATTTTGGCAACTCTTTCGATTTTTCTTTGCCGCAACTTCAATCCATTCCGAATGCTAGATTCTCTTCTCCTGTTCAGCGTCTCCTGACAAGGCGTATATGAAATGGATCTCAACCAATAACTAAGAGTTCCCCGTCCTACCCCTAAAATTTTTCCTATTTCAGGATAAGTAAGTCCTTTACCCCTCAATTCAACTGCTCTTTTGCGTTCCTCAATCTTCATTGTTGTTCCATCTTTATCAGTCCTTCCAAAATTCCTTTCATCTTAAACAAAGCCCTGCCACGGTGGCTGATTTTGTTTTTCTCTTCTAAAGAAATTTCTGCCAATGTGCAATCACGATCTGGCAGCCAAAAAACAGGATCATAACCAAAGCCTTTGGCACCACTTTGTTCCTTTGCAATGACGCCTTCCAACCTTCCTTCCACCACCACTTCCCTTCCATCGGGATGGACTAATGCTAACACACAAGAAAAAAAGGCGCCTCGATCTTTTTCTGGAACATCCCGCATCTCCTTCAACAATTTTTCCACATTTTCCTTGTATGTCGCTTTTTCACCGGCATAACGAGAAGAAAAGACACCGGGTCTTCCGTCTAAAGCTTCCACAAAAAGTCCCGTATCATCCGCCATGGCCCAAAAACCAGTTGTCTTGGCAACGGTTCTCGCCTTTTGCAGCGCATTTTCTCGAAGGGTTTCTCCCGTTTCTTCAAGTGTAATCTTTGGAAAATGCTCTTTCGACAAAATTTCAAGAGGCAAATTGTTTAAATAAGTCTTCATCTCTTCAATTTTGTGTTTGTTTTCTGTTGCCAAAACAATTTTCATAAGCCTGCAACTTTTAAAATGCGTTTCTGTTCCTGAATGAGTTGCTTAATCCCTTTTGTCCCCAACTTTTTTAAAATATTAAGCTGAGAATCAGTAAACGGGTTCTGTTCAGCAGTTCCTTGAATTTCAATAAAACGGCCCTTGCCCGTCATCACTAAATTCATATCGACGTCGGCCTTCGAATCCTTTTCATAATCCAAATCGAGCCAAGGTTTTCCCTTCACAAGGCCAACACTCACTGCCGCAACATAATCTTTCAATGGCCAACTCTTTATGAGCCTTTTTTCTTTTAAATAATTACAGGCTAGAGCCAAAGCCACATAAGCCCCTGTGATGGATGCGGTTCGGGTTCCCCCATCTGCCTGAATGCAATCACAATCGAGAATGATCGTCCGCTCTCCTAGCTTTTTGAAATCGACCACCCCACGAAGTGATCTGCCAATCAATCTTTGAATCTCTTGCGTGCGGCTGGCTTGTTTTCCCTTGGCGGCCTCTCTCCTCGTGCGCGTATGCGTGGAACGAGGCAACATTCCATATTCGGCAGTCACCCAACCTTCCCCACTTTCCTTCTTAAAATCGGGAACGGTTTCTTCCACACTCGCACAACACAAAACCTTGGTTTGTCCCATGGTAATGAGACAGGAACCCTCTGCAAAAGGAGAGGCATTGGGCTCCAAAGTCAGCGGTCTTAACTCATCAAAGCGTTTTTTCATCGGATGGTGCTCTAGCATAACCAAGTATACTTGTCATTTCAATTTGACATGCTACGATACAGTTCCATGGAATCTCGGCAAATCAGGAACGTTGCGAAAAAGTGGTGGGTGGCCCGCAGTGTTCTGTGGGGTTTTGTTAGGGGTCCCCACAGAACACGGAGGGGCAGGACCTACCACTTTTTCGCCATCCTCTTGATAATCACACTTTGCATATTGCACCTCACACCAGCTTTGGCCTCGCCTCGCAAAGGTTTTTACGAGGGTCCCTATCTCACCCTTTCAGGCGGTGTCATGCAATTGGATTGGGATACCAACCAACGAACCAATGTGGAGGAAGGAAAAAGTTACGAGCCACTCATCGCCCTCGGCTTCGGCTGGAATATTTATGACTGGTTCGCCCCCGAACTGTCGTTACGATATACCACCGATCCTAATGACGGCAGAAGGGAACATATCGCAGGAGGCAATATTGGATGTGTCTTTACTTGGCTTGCCAATCCTCTCTTAGAACTTGGCAAGTGGCACATTCTCCCATTTGTGAAACCAGGGGTTGCTTTTCAAATCGCGGTCCTGCCGGGAGATTCATTGTCCACCGACGAGCGCATCACGACAAAAGGGGTTGGCCCCAGCATTGGCGGCGGTATTCGTTTTACATTTAAAGATTACTTGTATCTCGGCTTTCAAGTTCAAGAGGAACTACTTTATCATGAAGGTCAGTCACAAACTCTAAACCCTGGGGGTCCTGCTTTAATTTATCAAGGTGGCTGGAAAGATCAATTCGAAGTCTTCACAATGGTTGGGATTCATAATTTCGTTTCAAAAGATGCAGATAGTATCTTACCTGCCGTCAGCTCTATCTGCAGAAACGAATATTATTTTGTTTGACTCAATACGCCCTCGTTCCCTCACAATGTTTTTCACACCCCCTCCTGCCCTCACGCAATTGACCATAAGATAGCGTCTACCTTTTGGTTAAGTGTCTGGGAATCGCACAAGAAAGACAGTTGGAGCGAAGGGGTGGCCCGGAGTGTTTGTTGTGGGGTTTAGTTAGGGGCTCCCACAAAAACACGGAGGGACAGGACCCCGAAGCTCCAACTCACCGAACAAAAGCGATTCCCATTTGAAGGCGCAGCAATGAGAACCCTCTTCCTCACACAAAAAAACGTTAATGGCAGGTTAAAAAGGTGTTTCGCCTTCTGCTTCAATCGGTTCGGCTTCCACAGGCGGCAAATATTCTTCCATCCCTTTGGCTAAGTTATCAAAGCGGGTAAATTGAGAACGGAAAGCCAAAAAGCTTTTTCCGGTCGGTCCGTTTCGTTGTTTGCTAATAATCACTTCTGCTTTTCCAGTATCCGGACTTTCTGTGTTATACATTTCATCGCGATAAATAAACATCACCACATCGGCATCCTGTTCGATACTTCCGCTTTCTCTCAAATCGGCAAGCATTGGGCGTTTATCTTGTCTGTTTTCAACGCCACGGTTGAGCTGTGAAAGTGCGACCACCGGAATGTGTAACTCTTTCGCAAGTGCTTTGAGTCCTCTCGAAATCTCAGAAATTTCCCTTTCTCTGTTATCAAAGCGGGCAGAAGATCTCACCAATTGCAAATAATCAACAACCAACAAACTCAAACCCCTTTCTTTTTTCAATCGTCTTGCTTTGGCCCTCATTTCCAAAACGGTGAGAACTGGGGAGTCGTCGATAAAAATCGGGGCCTCGGACAAAACACCGGCTGCCCTTGTCAACTTGGGCCAATCCGATTCCGCCAAAAAACCTCCACGCAACTTGTAGGAATCGACCTCTCCTCTGGAGCAAAGAAGGCGCTGCACCAACTGTTCTTTTGACATTTCTAAGGAAAAAATGGCGCAAGGGAGTTTGGAATCACAAGCCGCATGCTCAATGATGTTGAGGGCAAATGCGGTTTTTCCCGAACTGGGCCTGCCGGCAATAATCACCAAATCGGAAGACTGTAGGCCTGCCGTAAGACGGTCCAAGTCTTTGTAACCCGTTGCCACACCGGTGACCAACTCTTTTTTTTCATACAACTGTTCGATTGATTTGAAAGAAGCCTTCACCACATCTTTGACCGGATAAAACCCTTGTTGGATGCGGCGCGTGGCAATGTCAAAAATCACCCGTTCCGCACTATCCAAAAATTCGTCGATACCACTTTCCTCTTCATAGCCCCTGGTCACAATGCTTGTTGCTCCATCGATCAGTTGGCGCAAGACCGACTTTTCCCGAATGATCTTTGCATAATGAGCAATGTGCGCTGCGGTTGCCACTTGATCGACCAAACTGGAAAGAAAAGTTGCCCCTCCAATGCTTTCCAGCGATCCGTTGGATTTTAAAAGATTGGTGATTGTGACAAGGTCGGACGGTTCATTGGCCTGATAGAGATCCAAAACCGCTTGATAAATTTTTCGATGGGCCTCTTTGTAGAAATCGTCCGGCTCCAAAAACTCCACCACACGGTGGATCGCCTCATTATCAATCAGCATCCCACCCAAAACAGCGCGTTCTGCCTCAAGATTCTGAGGAGGGAGTTTCATTTTACAACCCAAACCTTTAAATTGGCTGTCACTTCCGCATGCAATTTAACAGGAATGTCAAAAACGCCAAGTTCTTTGATCGGCGAGGCAAGCTGAATCATCTTTTTATCAATCAAAATACTCTCACTTCTTAGGGCATCGGCGATATCTTTGGAAGTTACCGAGCCAAAGAGCTTGTCTCCCTCGCCCACTTCCCTTTTGATAGTAACAGAAAGAAGAGAAATTTTGACGCCTAAATCATCCGCCTGTTTTTTCAATTTTGTTTGTCTGGCTTCGCCCGCCTTCTTGTGATGTTCCAATTCTTTGAGATTGGAACGATCCGCCTTAACCGCTTTGCCTTGCGGAAGCAAAAAATTTCTGGCAAAACCCGGCTTCACCTTTACGATCTCGCCCGCTTTCCCTAACGTTTTGACATCTTCTTTTAAAATGACTTCCATATTAACCTCCTTGCTTGGCCCGCCTTGGCGGCCTACTTTGTCGGTTGTTTTTGCAACTTCCTAAAATCAAACCAGGTGTCGGCCAACCCTAGGCCCATCACAATAATCGTCATCATTTGGAAAAACAAGATCACCAAACCATAGATTCCAAAACGAAACAAGGGGGAATAACGTTTTAAAAAAAAGGCCATGATGCTCATGCCTTGAATAAAATAGACAAAAGAAACTATTATCAAGAGATTAATAATGGCCATTTTCAAAAGACCCACTTTTAAAAAATAAATATCCAAAAAATAACCGAAACCAGCCGCAATCACGACCCAAACCAAAAAGGAAGGGAGCTGCAAACGATGAAAGGGACTATTCCAAGAAAAGGGCTTTATCTGTCTTGCAAGGAGATTTAAAAGGGCTAAATTCAATATCATAACAAAAAGTGTGAAATCAAAAATCAGCGAAGGAAGCAATTTTGGAATAAAAGTAAGAGCCACTTTAAACTGAGCAATGAAACTTAAAACCTCCAGACGATTTTCTTTCAGGGATTGAGAACTGACCGCTTGATCCAACGTTTGGGAAATATTCTGAATGACGTGTGCCAAACTCGCAGAAAAATCAAAAAAACCTAATTTCTGAACGAGAGTGGCACCTCCTAAAACCAACACAGTGGTTGCTCCGGCCACAAAGGCACCCCAGTGAACCCAACTGAAACGACGCCATGCCCCAATCGTCAAAAAAAGAGTAATCAACAAATAATAACCAAGAAGACTCATATTGGTAAAACGGGCACCAGGAGGCAAAACCCAGTTATAAAACAAAACAGCTAATAGGATGACTAACAAAAAGCTGGCAAACCAAAACTTTTTTTTGGCTCGCAGACTTAGGTAAAACAGGGGAAACGGAGTAAATAAAAAAAAGAGCCCACTAAAATAAAGGGCCAAAGATAAAACAGCACTTCCTATCACTTGCCCTAGTTGGGTGAAAATCAGGCTCATAACACCACACTAGATCGTTTGTCTCTGAATTGCAGAAAAGGGGACGATCCCTACTATACGAGCTCTTTTGATGGCCTCTGTCACTCTTCTTTGATGATACGCGCACAAGCCGGTAATCCGGCTTGGAGCAATGCGATCGCGTTCCGTGATAAAAGGCTTCAAGGCTTTGGCATCTTTGTAGTCGATACGAAGTTGTTTGTCCGCGCAGAAGCGGCAAGTTTTTTTACGATGGATCGGCAGCTCCATCTTGTCTCGTCTTTCTTCATTCCTTGTATTCCTTCTTGGCATATTATGCACCCTCCGTTAGGCTGGCTAATTCTTGAGAACGCTTATCAACATCTACCTCTTCATTAAGCGTAACCGTTAAAAATCTTAAAACCTTTTCATCGAGTTTTAATGACCTTTCTATTTCGCCTACCAATGTTCCGCCCCCTGCATAATTGAGTTGGACAAAAACACCCTCTTTTTCTTTTTGTATTGGAAAGGCGATCTGCTTTTTGCCCCAGGATCGGTTCATTAAAACCTTTCCCTTGTGGCTAGCGATAATTTTGCTTAAGCGCTCGCTAACTTCTTGAGTCTCTTGCTCAGCAACGCGAGGACCTAAAATATAAACTGTCTCGTATTCTTTCATTTTTCCTCCTAGTGGTACCTGTTCTGCACCCACTGTAATCCATGTTTTAAAAAATCGGGGATGGATTGCACCGCTTGACTGACCAACCCCTCTACAACTTCTAATTCCTTCACAGAAAAGGGTTCTAAAACATATTCTGCCGGATCAACGTGCGTTCCCGGAAGTAACCCATGTGCAGGTGGACGCCCAATGCCTAAACGGATCCGATGAAAATCCTGCGTTCCAAGCTGCTCAATGATCGACTTAACTCCGTTATGCCCACCTGACCCAGAGCCAAAAGACCAACGCATCTTTCCCAAAGCTAAATCGATGTCGTCATGCACAACGATTAAATCTTTGGTATCGGCCTTCTTTTCTTTTAAAAGAGCTTTGACTGCCTGACCGCTTAAGTTCATCCACGTCAACGGTTTTACCAAATAACACTCTTGACCTTCTATGTCTCCCCAAGTCTCCTCATAGGGCCTGGAGTTTTTTTCCCACTTCCACCTTTTTGACTTTGCCAATTCATCCACCATCCAAAACCCAATATTGTGTTTGTGGTTGGCATAATCATGGCCCGGATTTCCCAACCCCACGATGAGCTTCATTTTTTCTCAGGCTTTGACCCTTCTTTCGCCTTAGCCTCTTCAGCAGGTGCCTTCCCTGCAGCAGCCGGTGCAGCGCCTGGCGCGACCGCTGGTGCTCCCTCTGCTGTGGGTAGAGCTTCTGCAGCGACTGCCGGTGCAACCTCTTCTTCCTTCGTAGGCGGCACGACAGAAACAATAATAAAATTTGTTTCGTGAGGAAACTCAACACCCTCTGGCAATTTTAATTCATTTGCATGAATACCTTGTCCGATCATGAGTGAAGAAACGTCGATATCGATATGTTCCGGAATGCGATCCGGCAAGCATTTGAGCACAAGACTGCGGCGCTGTTGCTCCAACACACCCCCTTCTTTGACACCTTCTGCCTTACCGACAATGCGAATGGGAACTTCCACTTCGATTTTTTCTTTTAAGTCGATTGCTTGGAAATCGACATGCAGAAAATTGCGTTTCAAAGGATGCGCTTGATATTCGCGAATGCGAACCAACCCCTCTGATTTTCCATCCACAGAAAGTTCAAAAATAGCGTTAAAACCTGCTTCTGTCGTGGTCGCTTTTTCTAACGTTTTGTGATTAATTTGAATCATCCTAGGCTTAAATTTTTTGCCATAGATCACAGCGGGAACGAAACCCTTCTGTCTTAACCCGGCAAGTTGCTTGCCAATATTTTCACGACTGCTGGCTTCTAATTTCAACTTCTCCATAAAATCCTCCTTGCCCCGCAGTAGCTTTGGCGAAGGCGGGCGCCATTAAACAAACAACGACGAGACCGAATCGGCATGATAAATTCTGCGAATCGCCTCACCAAAAATATTTGCAATCGACAAGACTTCAATCTTGGAACATTTCTTGGTGGTGTCACTCGGTGCAATGGAGTCGGTCACGACCAACTTTTTGATATTGGATTTGTTGATGCGATCAACGGCTGGCCCCGAAAGGACAGCGTGCGTGCAACAACCATAAACTTCCTTTGCACCTCCGTTGAGTAATGCTTGAACCGCTTGAGTGATTGTTCCCGCCGTATCGATAATATCATCTACAATTACCGCCTTGCGGCCAGAAACATCTCCGATCACATTCATTACTTCAGCCACATTAGGCTGGCTGCGGCGCTTATCAACGAGGGCCAAGGGACAGCTCAACCGTTTGGCATAAGCCCTTGCCCTTTCAGCGGCGCCCGCATCGGGTGCCACCACAACCAAATTATTGTTCAGCTCTTCTTGTAAAAATTTTAAAAAGACGGGCATTGCAAAAAGGTTATCGACAGGAATGTTGAAAAAACCTTGAATCTGCCCTGCGTGCAAATCCATCGATAAAAGTCTGCTCGCACCCGCTGCCGTCAAAAGATCCGCAACCAGTTTTGCGCTGATGGGTGTGCGAGGTGCCACTTTTCGATCTTGTCTTGCATAACCATAATAGGGAATGACGGCGGTGATTCTATCCGCGGAAGCACGCTTCAATGCATCAATCATGACGAGGAGTTCCATTAAATTTTCATTGGCGGGATGAGAAGTCGGTTGGATGACAAACGTATCCATCCCCCGAACATTTTCTTGGATTTCCACCCAGACTTCTCCGTCACTAAAGCGCTTTACAACCGCTTGGCCCAAGGGAAGCTCCATAAAATTGGCGATTTCCTTGGCCAATGTGGCATTGGCATTTCCCGAAAAAATCTTGATGTTTTTATAAGAATACATATATATCAGCCGTTATTCTCTGGGGCGTCGACAAGTGGTAAGTCAGCAGCCTTTGGAGCTGCCATCCTTGGTTCGAATCCAAGCGCCCCAACATTATCCGTTTTCCACCGCAAACACTTGCCAAGCTGGTTTTTTATCGATTTTTTCCAGCGCCCAATCTCTAGCCCCTACCGTTTTAAACAATCCAAAAACTGTTGAGCCAGACCCACTCATTAAAGCACCTTGAGCACCCGCGTTTGTCAGTGCCTCTTTGACTTTCTGGATCTCAGGATATTCAGGAATTACAACCTCTTCGAAATCGTTGTGTAAACCTTGAATAACCTCTGCAAAAGTGCATAGGCTCCTAACACTTTGATTTTCTTGTGTCAATTCTCGTTTCTTACTTTTCTTATCCCAAGTGGAATAGGCCCAGGGGGTTGCCACATGAATGCCTGGATTGATGAGAATTATCGATAGGTTAGGCAATTTTTCTAAAGGAGTAATTAAATCACCAATCCCTTCAACTTTAGCCGGACCATCATAAAGAAAAAAAGGGACATCAGCCCCTAACTGAACCCCTAATTTTGCTAGCCTTTCAACAGGCCAATTTAAACCCCAAAGTGTGTTGAGACCTTTTAAAACAGTTGCCGCATCTGAGGAACCCCCACCTAACCCACCCCCAACAGGAATTTTTTTTGTCAGTTTTATTTTCACACCCCACTCGGCATTGGAGGCTTCAAGAAGAAGTTTGGCAGCACGAAAAACCAAATTTTTTTCTTGAGGAATTTTCTGGTTTGAATCGACTAGCTCAATCCCTTCCGATATTTTTTCGAGTGCAATTTCATCACACAAACTCACCTTTTCCATCAGCATAGAAAGGTTATGATAACTATCGGAACGTTTGCCCAGAATATGCAAACAAAGATTAATTTTGGCCGGCGCCAAAAGAGCTAAAGAAGACATGGCTGGAGGGATAGAGGAAAGTCTGACAAGCGTCAATTCATATTAAGCTGCGAGAAGGTAGTGGATGGCCCGGAGTGTTTGTTGTGGGGTTTAGTTAGGGGCCCCCACAAAAACACGAAGGGACAGGACCCGCTACTTTCTCGCAACCTTAATGAAAGACAATCTGATTTCCTTCAAGGTCAGCCTTGATTTGAGAGCCGTCTTTGATACGACCGGCAAGCAATTCATTGGCTAAAGGATCTTGGATATATTTTTGAATGGCTCTTTTTAAGGGTCTTGCACCATAGACCGGATCAAAACCGTGGCTGGCTAAAAACTTTTTGGCGCCAGGAGTCAGTGTTAAAGAAAGTTTTCGTTCACCCAGCAATTTTTCAAGACGCTTGAGCTGAATTTCAACAATCACTTCGATCTGTTCTTGCTTTAGCGAATGGAAAATCACTAGATCATCGACACGGTTGATGAACTCTGGTCGAAAATGTTCCTTCATGGCGGCCATTACACGCTCCACCATTGCTTCTTCATCTTTAATTGCCGTAATATATTGACTCCCGACATTGGAGGTCATGATGACAACGGTATTTGTAAAATCGACGGTGCGGCCTTGGCCATCGGTCAGTCTTCCATCATCCAAAATCTGAAGCAAAATATTAAAAACATCCGGGTGGGCCTTTTCAATTTCATCCAAGAGCAAGACACAATATGGTCTACGGCGAACCGCTTCGGTCAAATAGCCCCCTTCTTCATAGCCAACATAACCTGGCGGGGCACCGATCAAACGGGAAACCGAGTGTTTTTCCATAAACTCACTCATATCGAGACGCACCATCGCTTTTTCATCATCGAACAAAAATTCAGCCAACGCCCTCGCGGTTTCTGTTTTGCCAACACCGGTTGGTCCCATGAAAATAAAGGAACCGATGGGACGATGCGGATCTTTGAGCCCTGCCCTTGCTCGACGGACCGCATTGGAAACTTTTTTGAGCGCCTCTTCTTGGCCTACAACCCTTTGGCGTAGCTTTTCTTCCATATGGAGAAGTTTTTGCACTTCGCCTTCCAACATTTTGGTCACCGGGATGCCGGTCCACTTCGAAACCACTTCTGCCACATCTTCTGCGGTCACCTCTTCGGTCAGCATCTTCTGCTCTTTTTGGAGATGAGTCAGTTTTTTCTGAGCCGCCTCCAATTTTTTTCCTAATTCCAAAATAATTCCATATTTTAATTCGGCGGCGGTATTGAGATCTCCTTCCCTTTCTGCTTTTTCTTGATCGATTCTGGCTTGTTCGATCTCCCCTTTAACTTGACGAATCTGTTTGATGATCTCTCTTTCCTGCATCCAATGGGCTTTGAGCTTTTGGGATTCGTCTTTTAAGTTGGCCAACTCTTTTTCCAGTTTTTTTAAGCGATCTGCAGAGGCTGAATCAGACTCTTTTTTCAAGGCTTCACGCTCGATCGATAGCTGCATAATACGCCGCTCGAGTTCATCAATTTCGGAAGGCATACTATCAATTTCAATTCTTAATTTGGAACCAGCTTCATCGATCAAATCAATGGCCTTGTCTGGCAAGAAACGGTCGGCAATGTAGCGATGAGATAAGGTCGCTGCTGCGATGATGGCACTATCTTGAATGCGCACCCCATGATGCACTTCATAGCGCTCTTTTAAACCCCGCAAAATCGAAATCGTGTCATCCACGGAAGGCTCGCCGACATAGACCTGTTGGAAACGTCTCTCGAGTGCGGCATCTTTTTCAATATGTTTTCGATATTCATCCAAAGTGGTGGCACCCACACAATGCAACTCGCCGCGCGCCAATGCCGGCTTGAGCATGTTGGAGGCATCAATCGCACCCTCCGCAGAACCAGCACCCACCAATGTATGGAGTTCATCAATGAATAAAATGATCGCCCCCTCGGAAGCGGCAATTTCTTTGAGAACGGCTTTCAAGCGATCCTCAAATTCACCGCGATATTTTGCGCCGGCAATGAGGGCTGCCAGATCCAAAGTGATCAATTTTTTTTCTTTGAGCGTGTCGGGCACATCGCCGGCTATAATTCTTTGTGCCAGTCCCTCAACAATAGCTGTCTTTCCCACACCGGGTTCTCCAATCAAAACAGGATTGTTTTTGGTACGCCGACTCAAAACATGAATGACTCGACGAATCTCTTCATCGCGACCAATGACAGGGTCTAGCTTTCGTTTTCTGGCAAGCTCCGTTAAATCCCTGGCATATTGCTTGAGAACCTGGGGTGCCTGAGAGGCTTCTTGTTCGTTAAATGACGGATTATCGGGTCGCATAGTCTTAAAAATGGGCTTAAACTAACTCTTTTTCAACCCCTCAAACCAAATATTTTAGGAACAACGTGGCCAAGCCTAAAAAGGTTAAAAAGCCGAAAACGTCGGTAAAAGTGGTGACAAGGACACCAGAGCCCAGCGCCGGATCCAACTTGAGAGTGCGCAATGTCATTGGAATCATGCTTCCGGCAAAGCCAGCGATCATCATATTCGTCATCATGGCGAGCCATAGCACAAATCCCAGATAAAAATTCCCTTGCCAATGCCAGGCAATCAAGCCAGTGGCCAAACCGGTGATGGCACCTACTGTGAGGCCCACTAAAACTTCTTTCGTAAGCACTCTCCAAACTTCTCTTCCACCAATTTCACCCAAAGCCAGGGCCCTTGTCATGACTGTCAAAGATTGTGTCCCCCCGTTTCCCCCCATGCCGGCAACTACCGGCATAAAAATAGCCAGTGCTACCACCTTAGAAATACTCTGCTGAAACAAGCCGACAACAGAGGCCGCCAAAAACGCCGTCACCAAATTGAGGCTCATCCAAACCAATCGCTTCCTGGCCGTTCTCCACCAGGGCGCAAAAATGCGATCATCTTTGCTCAAGCCCGCCATGTGATACATCTCTTCGGTTGCCTGCTCCTCCACGATGTCGATCACATCATCTACCGTAATCACACCCAAAAGATGATGGGCTTCATCCACAACCGGAACCGCCAGCAATTTATTTTGTGCAACCATCTGCGCTGCTTTTGTGCGTGCATCGAGGGCACGCACGGCAATGGGATTGCCTAACATCACTTGAGAAACGAGCGTCTCTGGATTTTCTCGAATGAGGGATCGCAAAGGGACGGTACCCAAAAGATGCCCTTCTTCATCGACCACATAGAGATAAAAAACTTTGAGTTGGGGATCGGCTTGACGTATCGTTTGGATCGCCTCTTCGACAAGTGCAGAGGCTTTCACAGACATCGCTTCGGGATGCATTATTTCTCCACAAGACTCTTTAGGATATTGCGAAATTTTAGCAATTTTTTCTCGCTGTGTGGTTGGCAACTGTTCTAACAAAGACTGCTGTTTTTCTTGGGGTAACTGTTCCAAAAATGACCAGTCCCAATCGCTGGGCATTCGCGATAAAATGGTTATCAGTTGTTCATTAGAAAGATGAGCTAAAACCTCCGGAAGGGCTTCATAAGAAAGATCCAAAAGAATCTGATCTAAAAGGGGGTGAGCCAGTAAAACTTCTAGGAAAAGTTTCTGATCATAGGCCCTAAGTTGCCTTAAAATTCTGGCACTCTGTAAAGTGCCTAATTTTTCCAAAGCGTGAACTAATTTCTGTTTGGCCCCTGCTTGCACCAAACGCCGGATAAACTCCACCCTTTTTGAAAAGTGCATCGTCTCTAAGCCTCATACTTTGACTGAAAGTTACCCATTTTTTGAGGTCGTTTTCTGTCTGGCTACCTCGTGATGCGGCCGTCGAAAAGACGCCCCTCATTTTTGGGTCGACCCAAAAATTGGGGCTCGACTCTCCCCCGCCAAAGCTTTATATCCCGACAAGGTCTTGGCAGGGTCCGAGACGCTTTTCGCCGTCCGCATCGCGACGCCAGACAGAAAACAGTTTCACCCAATATTTCAGGTTTCCCTCTTTGCGAAGGGGCGTGTCGGAAGGAATTCGCAAGGGCTTCTCGCAGACCCGCCACACCTTATGGGGGTTATGAAAAATTGGCGGGTCGAGAGAGAGTGCAAAATGGGGGGCTGCCCCCATTTTGATAACGTCCCTTGTGAATGCCTTACGACAGGTAGCCCCTTCGCAAAAGAAAAAATGGGTCACCTTAATCATACCTTGAACGCGATAAAAATTGTCATCGGGCCACGGCCAATCAACAACCGAACCAGAGTCCCTTTCTTTATCTTTTTCATCACCTCTTCGTAAGCAGCAACGCTGTTGATCGCTGCATCATTTATTTCATAAAGAATATCCCCTTCTCGAATATCGTGATCTTCTGCGTTAGAGCCTGGTTGGACTTGTTCTATCAAAAGACCCTTCTGGCTACTTTGTAAATTGAGACGCTGCGCTTCTTGGGGAGTGATCGCACGAACGGCAAGGCCCAACGCATCAGACTCTGCTGGCTCTTTACTCGCGGGGGCTTGGGCAACCTCTTCTTCCTCTTTGCGTTTGCCAACTTTCACTTCAATCATCAACTCTTTGCCCTGACGCAACACTTTGAGCTTAATAGTTTTGCCAACTTCCGTCTCGGCAACATAGGCCGAAAGATCAAAAGGGTCTTCAATTTTGTGACCATCGTATTCTAAAACGACATCGCCGCGTTTGAGGCCTGATTGTTCTGCCGGAGAACTTGGAAAAATACTCCCGATCAAGGCCCCTTGTTCTTGTTTCAGACCATAAGACTCAGCGAGCTCTTCGGTAAGCCTCTGGATTTGGACACCAAGCCAACCCCTTGTTACAGAGCCTTTCGAAATCAGTTGCGGGACAAGACCCTTAGCCAAGTTAGTCGGAATGGCAAAACCGATACCGGTTCCCATCCCATAAATCATCGTGTTAATGCCAATCACCTCTCCGTCGAGGTTGAATAAGGGACCACCGGAATTGCCGGGATTAATTGAGGCATCGGTCTGAATAAATTTTGCAAAGGGGGCTTTGGCATCACCAATGACACGGCCCTTTGCGGAAATGACACCGACAGTAACCGTATGTTCAAAACCAAAGGGATTCCCCACCGCCATGACCCAATCACCGGGTTGTGCAACATCGGAATTTCCTAATGTTGCGAAGGGAAGAGAATCTTTCGCTTTGATTTTGATCACCGCCAAATCGGTCCTTTCATCTCTGCCAACAACGGTTGCTTTGAACTTGCGGCCATCTGCCAATTTAACGATAATCTCGTCCGCATCTCCCACCACGTGATTGTTGGTCAAGATGTCTCCGTCTTTATTAATGATAAAACCGGAGCCCAAGCTATGCCGTTCTTCTTCTCTTGGGACGCCCTCTTCAAAAAAATTTCGAAACTGTTCGAAAGGATCCAATTCGCCAAAAGGAGATTTAGGCATCCGCATCGACTTTCTTTTAACAATTTTAGTGGTTGAGATATTGACCACCGCCGGCTTGACCTGCTTAGCCAAGGCCGCAAAGGATGTGGGCCTTCCATCGAACCACGCTGCCACGGCTGACGCCGAAATCAAAAATAAAAAACCAAAAATCAAAATTATGGAACGAAATACTTTTTTCATTGTTTTGCCTCCACAAATTGAATTCTTAAATCATGCAAAATATGTTGCAAAATTTGACCTTCGTCAGAAGTTAAATTTCCTTTTGTTTTTTCTTCCATCAGTCCCAAAAGATCGATGGTCTGTTTCGCCAGCTCCAAATTCTTTTCTGGTTTGCCCGTTGCAGGATTGGCAATCAACCCTAAATGGACCTGAACGGAGGAGGCCAACGACAAAATAAAGGTTGTGAAATCAACCGGAGGGAGTTTGGGCTCTTTTGGTCTCGGGTCTCCCGCCTCGGGCCTGCCCTGAGCGGAGTCGAAGGGTCTCGAGTCCTTTTTCAGCTCCCCTTCCTGAGTAAAACGCCGTTTGTCCTCAACCTTAAAGCCTTTTGAATTCTCTTTTTCGTCTGTCATAAATTTTAAAACCGGCGAGATTTAACTCCTAAGCCACCAGCTTGTCAAGCGGGGCAAAAGTTTTGTGTTGCGCCTTTAAATCAAATAATCTTACAATTCTCCCCCATGAAAAAGCGCACCCTTCTTATATGTGTCTCCCTTGTTTTTTTGACAAGTTGCGGCAAACAGAAATTTGATATCGGTCGAGAAGACCCTAATTTGGAAATCAAAAAGTGTACCGCCCTTTCCCAAAAGGGTCGTTATGCAGAGGCTGTCGAGTGTCTTGAGATTTTCAAATCGCGCTTTCCCCAAACGGCTGAAGGCGAAGAAGCAGAGCTTAAAATCGGTGACGCCTATTTCAACCAGCACCAATATTTATTGGCGGCCGATACCTATCAAGCCTTTGTCAAATTGCATCCCTATCATTCTCAAGTCGATTACGCCATTTATCGAACGGGACTCTCTTATTTAAATGAAGCACCAAAAGCAATCGATCGAGATCAACAATATGTTGTCAAGGCAACCGAACAGTTTGAGCTGGTGATCAGGGTTGTCCCCCAGAGTATCTATAGAGAGGCAATTGCCAGAGATATGGAAATCGCGAAAAGCAGACTTGCAAAACGCCTCTACACTATAGGCCGTTTCTACTATCGGAGTGGTGAGTATATTGCCTGTATCCCCCGTTTTGCAGAGCTGGTCCAAAAATATCCCCAATTTGAGCAGACACCGAGGGCTCTCTATTATTTGGCCAAAGCCAGTTTGGAAGTCGGGAGACAAGAAAACGCCAGGCAGGCGGTTGAAGTGTTGATACAGAATTTTCCAAACAATTCCTGGACAAAAAGTGCCCAAGACATTTATCTTGATCAGGTCCAGAAAAAATAGATTAAGGAGCTTAATTTATGGAAACGTTTCAAGAATTAGTGGAACTCGGCAAGCAATGTTTTGAAAATAAAGATTATGGAAGGGCTGAGCGATATCTTCGCCAAGTATTGACCCACAACAAAGGCTACGCCGATGTTCACAATATGCTGGGGGTGATCTGTCATATTGAAGGAAAATTCGAATCGGCCATGGATTGTTTCAAGGAAGCACTCAAACTCAACCCGCACTATACAGAGGCCGTTTTGAACTTGGCAGTCCTCTATAATGACTTGGGGAAATATCAAGAAGCCAAAAAACTCTACGGCAACTTACAAAAAAAGAAGGGAAACTCTTCGCACGATATTGAGCCGGTTTTGAAAGGCAAACTTTCCAACATGCATGCCGATGTCGGAGACACCTATCGCTCGGTGGGTCTGTACAAACACGCGGTGGAAGAATACAAAAAAGCGTTGGAGCTTAATTCCAGTTACGTCGATATTCGCACCAAACTGGGAGTCGCTTTGCGCGAAGCAGGAAACATTGCTGGGGCGATCAAAGAATTCAAACAAGTGATCAAAGAAGATTCTCGTTATCAGATGGCCAGAATCCAGTTGGGTGTCGCCTACTACTCTTCTGGCGATCTCAAAGAGGCCAAAAAAGAATGGGAAGCAGTCCTCAAACAAGACCCCGAAAACGAATCGGCAAAGATTTATTTACGGTTGTGCGGGAAATAATGACGGCTTGAAAATTTCCCGGTGGTTGAAACCGACCACACCCAAAATATGTGTTGGTTCGTATTTTTTGATTAGCGTTTGGACCCGATCGGCACTTAACGTATTAGACATGTCGCGGCTGCGTTCATAAAACTCCTCGGCCTCTCTTTTTTGAACCAAAAAATGTTCTTGTTCCATTCGATCGGGCGGCACCTTCATCTCCTGGGCAGAAATACCTTCCAGTTGTTCGACGGAGATGCCAAAATCACTGGCTACATGAGCATACATCTGATCCATGGCACTAGCGGGAACCCCATGAGGATAGGTCTTGGAAAGTTCTATTGCCTCGATCATCCCCCGCAAAAAAGCCATCTTCTCTTTGCTGTAGCCGTAACGCTCACCCAAAGCAGCATAAACCGCCCGATCATGCAGGGCCACAATAGGGTCTTCTTCATGAATACCCAAAGCCTTGGCAATGGAGGCAAAATAGGCCCCCTCTCCATAGGGGCTATTGTATGTCTCCACCAAAAAAAGCCAGGCTGAAGGATTTGCGGCGACAGCCAATTCCAAACCATTGTCAACATACATATGGGCAAATTGTTCTCCACACAAGTGACGTCCACCCAACACAAAACCGATTCCTGCCTCTCCAAATGGATAACGACTGAAAGTGAATTTTGTTTTGTCGGCGCAAACCTCTTTTTGAAGATCTGTCTGATCAACGGTTCTAGGATTGAAACGAACTCCTTTTAGAAAAGCTTTGCGGGCTTTGCTTAAGAAGGCTTCGTTCCCGCCAAGGTCGGTCAATTTTCCGAATTCTTCTTCCACTCGCGCCCGCTCGTCGGCCGTGAAGATTCCGTCATATTGAATCCGGCCTTTGCCTCCTCGTCCATAAGCCGCCCCCACATAGTCTTGCACAGAGGCCAAAATGACCTCCTCTTTGCAAACGCGGGAATTAATGCACGACGGGTTATATTGAATATCGGTCACAAGTGTCTCCTTTATAGGGTGTGGCGGAAAAGTCGCGCGACTTTTTCACCGGTCCCTTCATAACAGGTTATCGTCAATTTCCCCAAAAAAGTTGCCTATGGAGAAAATAGTACCACCAGGTACCTGGTACCCTGTGGTAATGGAGAACGAGTTATAATCGCTATAAAGACAAAAAGGAGGCCACTTTCTCCAGAGCGTTTCTTAGTTCATCAACTTTGGGGCCGCCGCCTTGGGCCATGTCGGAGCGGCCGCCACCGGTGCCGCCAACAAGGGGTGCCAACTTTTTCATTAAATCGCCGGCAGAATATTTTGAGGTCAAATCTTTTGTAACCATCACTACGAGGGCTGCTTTACCACCTGTGTCTGCGCCCAAAACCACAATCCCACTCCCCAGCTTTTGTTTGTAAGCCTCAGCCACTTCCCTGAGTTCTCCAGCATCCGCTACCGAAACTTCCGCCGCCAACACTTTCACACCGTGCGCATTTTTAATCGTTAAAGAATCAAATGCATCGATTGCGGTGCGCAGACGTAAACTTTTTTCTCCTTTGACTTGATCTTTCTTGATCTTTTTTTCTTCTTCGATTGCCTTCCCCTTTTCAACTTCAGCCTTGTGCTGTGTAACCCACTCTTGTGCTAGTGAACCCGATACCGCCTCCACACGACGCACGCCACTTGCCACCGACCTTTCCTTTGTAATTTTGATCAACCCAATTTCCCCGGTTGTTGCCGTGTGCGTTCCCCCACAAAGCTCTGTTGAAAAATTAGGGATTTGAACGACCCGGACAATCTCACCATATTTTTCTCCAAAGTAAGCCAAGGCTCCTTTGGCAATGGCCTCTTTATAAGGAAGGACCTCTGTCTTGAGGGGTAAGTTTTGGCGAACCACTTTGTTCACTAAATCTTCAATGTCGGTCAATTGTTTATCGGTGATGGCTTCAAAGTGTGAAAAATCGAAGCGTAAATAGTGGTCATCCAAATAAGAACCGGCCTGTTTGACATGGGTCCCCAAAATTTGCCTGAGGGCCGCATGAATTAAATGAGTCGCTGTATGGTTGGAACGAATCTTTTGGCGCCGCCCACTATCAATGGAGAGAATTATCTTCTCTCCTGGCCTTAATTCCCCGCGAATGACTTCAGCGTGGTGGTAATAAATGTCACGAAAAGGTTGTTGTGTGTCGGTAATTTTTAAATCGACCCCCTCTTTTGAAGCCACACCTGTATCGCCTACTTGCCCTCCTCCTTCAGCATAAAAGGGAGTCATGTCGACAACAAGTTGAATCTGCTCACCTTCTTTAACTTCGTCAATGATCTTGCCATTTTTAACAAGGTTTAAAATTTCCCCTGTTGCTGATTCTTTTTCATAACCCACAAATTTGGTTGACAGACTTTGATCCCGAAGTTCTTTCCAGAATGCATCAACTTTAATACTACCCGAACCTTTCCAAGATTTTCGGGCCCGCTCCCTTTGTTTGGCCATCTCTTTTTCAAAGCCTTGCTCATCGATGGCAAAACCTCGCTCACGAGCAATCAAGTCAGTTAGGTCCTTGGGAAAACCATAGGTATCGTAGAACTTGAAAACAACCTCACCCGGAATCACCGCTTTATTCTTTTTTTTCAACTCCTCGATTTCAAACAAGAGCAAATCAGTGCCGGTTCCAATGGTTTGTAGAAATTTTGTTTCTTCAACTTCTAATACCTTTTTAATTAACGATTCACTTTGAGTTAATTCTGGATAAGCACCCGTCATCTCTTTAATGACGGTTTCAGCAATCTTATAAAGAATAGGAGTCGTTACAAAAAATGAATGATTATAATAACGAACAGCTCTTCTGATAATACGTCGTAAGACATAACCTCTACCTTCGTTCGAAGGCAAAAGACCATCCGCAATAAGAAAAGTGGCCGCCCTTACATGGTCTGCAATAACGCGCAAAGCAACCCTATATGGCTGAGTATCATGTAGATATTCCGCAACTGTTGCTTGATTAGATTCTAACACCACCGCATTGATAATGGGCTGAAACAAATCAGTCTCCCAATTACTTTTTTTTCCTTGTATCACACAGGCCAGGCGTTCCAACCCCATGCCGGTATCAACGGAGGGTTTTGGCAAAGGGGTTAACTGGCCATCACTGCTACGATTGAACTGCATGAAAACCAAGTTCCACAATTCAAAGAGCCGATCCCCCTCCAAATTTTTCTTAGTAACTTTGCCAGATCCAAAATCCCACAAAATCTCTGAGCAAGGCCCACAAGGACCCGTATCCCCCATCGCCCAGAAATTATCTTTTTCACCAAGGCGAAAAATTCGATCTTTAGAAACATACTTTTGCCAAAGTTTTTCGGCCTCATCATCTTTTTCAAAGACAGTGATGTAGAGTTTTTCTTTGGGAAGTTTTACGATCTCCGTTAAAAATTCCCACGCAAAAGCAATGGCCTCTTCTTTGAAATAATCGCCAAAGGAAAAATTCCCCAGCATTTCAAAAAAGGTGTGGTGGCGTGGTGTGTAGCCGACATTTTCCAAATCATTGTGTTTTCCGGAGACTCGCATACACTTTTGGGAAGTAGTTGCCCGCTTGTAGGATCTTTTTTCTGCCCCTAGAAAAGCATCTTTGAACTGCACCATTCCGGCGTTGGTGAAATAAAGAGTGGGGTCTCCGATAGGAATTAAAGAAGAGCTCGCCACACGGGTATGCCCCTGTTTTTCAAAAAATTTCAGGAAAAGTTCCCGAATCTCAGCCGCGCGCATGCGTTATTTTATGGCATGAAAATCAAGACGAGACAAGGAGTCTATTCTTACTTTGTCTTTTGCGGAAGCTTAGGTGGCGCTTGCTCCACCTTGGCCAAACCGAAATTGGCCAAGACAGCCTTTTCAACATCCTTCGACAATTTGGCGTTCTCTTTTAAAGTGGCCACTGCATTTTCACGGCCCTGGCCGATCTTTTCACCGTTGAAGGCAAACCAAGCTCCCGATTTTTCAACAACGTTGCGCTCGGCGGCTAGATCTAAAAGATCTCCCTCTCTGGAAATTCCTTGGCCGTAAATAATGTCAAACTCAGCCTGCTTAAACGGAGGCGCCACTTTATTTTTCACCACCTTGACACGCGTTCTGGAACCAATGACCTCTTCCCCATTTTTGATGGCGGCAATACGACGAATATCCAAACGAACAGATGAATAAAACTTCAATGCATTACCACCGGTCGTCGTTTCCGGATTTCCAAACATCACACCAATTTTCATGCGAATCTGATTAATAAAAATGAGCATCGTGCGCGATTTATGAACGGCGGAGGTCAGTTTGCGAAGGGCCTGACTCATCAAACGGGCTTGAGCCCCCATCGTCGCATCTCCCATTTCCCCTTCCAACTCAGCCCTCGGCACCAACGCTGCAACAGAATCGACCACCAAAACATCAATCGCTCCTGAGCGAACCAATGTTTCGGTAATTTCTAAAGCCTGTTCACCTGTATCTGGCTGAGAAATCAAAAGATCTTCCGTCTTCACACCCAGTTTTCTTGCATAATCAATATCGAGAGCATGTTCGGCATCGACATAAGCCACAATGCCACCTTTTTTCTGGGCTTCCGCAATAACCTGTAGGGCCAATGTGGTTTTCCCCGAAGACTCCGGCCCAAAAATTTCAATAACCCTTCCTCTGGGAAGTCCCCCCACCCCTATGGCCATATCGAGAGACAACGATCCGGTTGATATCACCTCTACACGTTCCACAGGCTGGTTTTTATCCAAGCGCATGATGGAACCTTTGCCAAATTGCTTTTCGATACTGGCTACTGCCAAGTCAATGGCTTTGTCTCGGTTACTGTTGGGGTTTTGATTCTGAGTTGTCATAGATGACTCCTTTTGGGTTGGTTAAAATTTGAATTCCTTTATTGGTGTATAAATCGGCCCTTCTTTTGTCAACTGACTTTTATATAATGTTAGATGATCGACCAGTGTCTCACCAAAAAACTTTTCCTGCATTGTTTCAAAAGTCCTGATCCAGCTTGAGTTGCGAGGCATGATTCGCACCCTTCCTAACGTGAGGTGAAGTTTAAACTCACGACTCTCCTTTGGAAATCCGAGGGTTTCGAAAGCCTCTTCGAGGTTCTTTTGTAAATCAATCAAGGCTTGTCTCTTTCCTTGAAGCCCTGCCCAAATAACCCTTGGATACTGCCATTTTGGAAAGCAACCCATCCCAACACACTGCAAAGGAACTGGTTTAAAACCAGCAATTTTTTCTGAGATGATTTTACAAATCGGCTCCAGTAATTTTTCTTCGTCGATGTTGCCAAAAAATTTTAAAGTCACATGAAAATTTTGGGGCTCGACCCATTTCACCTCTTTGGATTGGGATTTGATGGTTTCGACTAAACTCCCCAAACTTTTTTTGACTTCTTCAGAAATATCAAAAGCGAGAAATGATCTTATCATAGTAAAGTTTTTCTGAGCCAATCGAGTGCTATCGCACTAACAAGCTGTTTGAATTCAACCCTGTCTCGTTCAAAACAAAAATGTTTCACTTCTGTTGTCTTGGGAGTTGCTAAGGCAATATAAACAGTCCCTATCGGCCTTTCCTTTGTGCCACCTGTTGGGCCGGCAATGCCTGTCACAGCGATTCCGTACGTTGTTTTACTCATTTTACGAATCCCTTCCGCCATCTCTTTGGCTACTTCTTGACTGACCGCCCCAAATTTTTTCAATGTCCCCTCTTTCACACCCAACAAATCCTGTTTGGATGGGTTGCTGTAAACCACCACTCCTCGTTCAAAATATGCAGAGGCACCAGAGACATTTGTAATCGTGTCAGCAACCATTCCCCCTGTGCATGACTCGGCCACACTCAAAGTCTCTTTTCGTTTTTTCAGAAGCTCACCAATAACTTTGGACAAGGTAATATCTCCTTCTCCATAAATATATTCTCCAACTTTGGTATAAACATTCTTCGCTGCCTTGGATAATTCTTGTTCAACCACTTTCTGATTTTTGTCCCAACAAGCTAGTTTCAAAGCAGTTTCTGGAAAATGATATCGAAAGCTAAGGCGAGCTTTGCCAAGTTTGACTCCTTTTAAAAAAGTGTCCAATGATGCTTCCGGCACACCAAAACAATGAAAAATCTTTTCTTGAAAGAAAATCTTGCCACTCATTTTTTCTTTAATCCAAGGAAAAACAAAATCTTCACACAAGATATGCAGTTCTCTTGGAACCCCCGGCATAAAGAAGAACGTGGCTTTGCCCAACTGGACTTGACTCCCTGGAGCGGTCCCCAATTTATTAGGAAGCGGTTGGGCCTCCTTGATAAGAAAAGCCTGTTTGCGATTGGATTCAGACATCGGGCGGCCCACCCTTTTAAAAAAATTTTCAATGTCTTTGAAAACGTTTGGGTTAAACTCCAACTTTTTGCCAAAGGCTTTGGCAGCTGCTTTTAGCGTGATATCATCGGCAGTAGGTCCAAGTCCCCCTGAGACCAAAACAACATCAGCCCTTCGACTTGCTTCCTTACAGGCATCGCCAATCTCTTTTAAATCATCGGCAACGGCAACACGCCAGACAACTTTTGCTCCAGCATTCCAACACTGTGTAGCCATCCAGTGGGCGTTGTTGTCGATCACGTTGCCTGCCATGATCTCATCACCGGTTGTGACAATTGAGACTTTCATCAGACAAAAAGTGAAAGAAGGAGTGGATAGAGGATACAAAACAGAATGCCAGCAACCCCAGCCAAAATACCCGCAACGACATCATCCATTACAATCCCAAGCCCTTTGGAGAATTTTCTTTCAGCCCAACCCACTGGTCCTGGTTTAGTCACATCAAAGAGGCGAAACAGGCCAAAAGAGATGATGAGCAGACTTAATAAACCCTCTTTTGGGTCCCAAAAGGCAGCGTAGCGTAAAATCCCGGCTGTCCACAAAAACCCGACCACCTCATCAATAACAATCTGCTTGGGATCGGTCTTTTTTTGGGGATCGGTATATAAAGGTAGGGCCAGATTGGAAATCCAGATGGCAAAGAGTGTCAAACCCACCGTAATTAATAAATAAAGACCACCATTAAGACGCGATAAAAAATAAAAAATGGGGATTCCGACCAACGTGCCAGCGGTTCCCGAGATATAAGGTGTATAACCAGTCCCAAAACCAGTGGCGAGGATGCGAATCAAGAAAGACACAAACTCAAATTATCAAAGAACAAAACGGTTACAAGGATAGAGATGCAAGGGATGTGCCAACCGATGTCATTGCGAGCGAAGCGAAGCAATCTCGAGTGATTACGGGATTGCTTCGGTCGTTCCTCCCTCGCAATGACAGTTGTAGAAGTGACGGAAATGAAGCAGTCCCTCTATTGAATCTGGCGGATTTTGTTGTTAGCCCCGCCAGCAATATAAAGAATTCCCGTTGGACCGATTGAGATTTGATGGGGAAAACTAAATCTAGCAGCGGTTCCTGTTCCATTTGTGTCACCGGAAACACCAGAGCCTGCCAGGGTTGTCACCACTGTTGTCGAAATGACAACTTGCCTCACGACATTTCCCGGATTCATTTCGGTGACGTAAAGATTGGTATCCGTTGAATCGATGGTGATGCCTTGGGGGTTGTCAAACGAGGCACCTGTCCCTGTCCCATCGATTGTGGCTTCTACCCCGGAACCAGCAAGGGTTGATACCACTTGTGTAGCGACGACAATTTTGCGAATCAAATAACTTCCAAAGTCTGTTACATAAAGATTTGTGTCGGTTGAATCGATCGCAAGAAAACGGGGATTGTTAAATTGAGCGGCTGTGCCTGTTCCATTTTCATTACCTGGGACCCCATCAGACCCTGCCAACGTTGTCACTGCGAAGGGACTGCTCGCAACGATTTTCCGAATTAAATGATTTGAAGTGTCGGCAACGTAGAGATTGGTCCCATTATTATCAATGAGAACACTCCAAGGATTGTTAAAACTGGCCGCCGTGCCATTTCCATTAGCACTTCCAGAAGAACCGGTTCCCGCAATTGTGGTCACCGTATATGGCGTTGTTGTCGTCATTCTACGAATGTTATGGTTATCGAAATCAGCTATATAAACGTAGGTGCCTGTTGGATCGACCGTGCAACCTCTAGGTGAGTTGAATCTTGCGTCTGATCCGTCCCCATCGGTTGTCCCCGATGAAAGTGAAGCACCCGCAACAGTGGTTACGTTGGCAGTTGAGATCGTGATTTCGCGGATGATATGTCTGGTGCTATCGCCAACAAATAATTTGGTTCCATCCGGCGTGACGCAAGCACCAATGGGTGTATGAAAACGAGCGGCACTGCCAATTCCATCTGTGTCGCCATTAACTGTTGACCCTTGAGCCGGGCCTGCTAAATTCGTTACCACAGCACCCGAAGTCACAGCCGTTAGTGACCGACAAACACTATTGGCAGGGCAATCCCCTTTCTCACACGTCTCCCCACTTCTCGTTGTAGAACACCCTGCCCCATCTGTCCCCAGAGCATCCTGTGTCTCCCCCGTATTCGCATCTAATTCATATTCCGCATACCCACTGTTCGGTAGGAGATCATAGGGATTGGTCCCTGTCAGAGAACAGGCCCCCGCATATTGCCCTGTCTCATTATTGTCTACATGCGTTTTGAGTTGCGTTATCCCAAATGTGATGGATATCAGTGTGTTCCCATCATCTTGTGTCGTCCAAGAAGGATTCAGCTTCATTACCTTTGAATCAGAACTGTCATACACATAAGCATCGGGTCTGCCGGTTCCACCTGTGATCAAAATATAAGAGCCTGATTTGGAACCAGTTGTTAATCCAGTGCTTTGATTCGCATCAATGACTCCTAGAGAAGTCCTCCTTGCGAACGGGTCAAATTCGATGACACATCTCAGAGCAATCATTTGTGCATCGGTCAACACAGACCCAAGCCCTATTGCTAGTTTTGTCTGTGTCGAGTTTTCTTGGTTGAGTCGCATGAATTTTACACCTGAGCTATCATCAGCAACCAAATTCTTAAACTGCGGACTCAACGAAATCGTGTTCGATCCCTGACCAATATCCACGGATGTCGATCCTTTATACCCCACCGTGATGTTATTCGTTGTCCCGGAGGTATCCGAACAATCGAGAGCAAACGTACGACCTGATCCTGCTGGAACGGTTAGACTCGTTGTCACTGCCGATGCTCCTGAAGCGACCGAAAAAGCATGTGTGATGGTTGAAATGTCTGATGCTGAAACAGTCAAAGTGCAAGTATCAATATCTGAACTGGTTAACGTTTTGGCTTGGGAAACGTCAGAAATGGGAATGGCTTTCGCACTCCCAGAGGCATTGGGATCGGGATTTTGAATCACTAAATTAATCGATGCGGAAGAACCCCCCCCACTCCCAGATTCGTTCATACCCCCGCAGCGAGTTGAGATCACTGCAATAAGAATGAGGACTGTACGAAAACTGTATAAAGCCCAACGTTTGGACATTCTTGACCACTCTTTCTCCTTCCTTTTCCAAGCTATATTTTAACCCAAATTCCCTCTTACTTTAAACCATTTTTTCTAAGTGCTGATTATGATTAGGGTAAAAAAGCCCTTGCCAACGGCTTCATTGTGGGAGTAGGAAACACTCTATACAAAGAACTTTGGGGGCGGTGGTTATCAATCAATAAGGAGGTAGCGATGAGTGATCTCCGAATTTCCTCGCCGATCTTAAATCGGTCCAATTTTGAAAAATTTTCTACGGCACCGACGGAAACCTCCCCAAGAAAAACAGATCCAGACGTTGAACCCTTCAAAAAAATCTCTCAACTAAAACCAAAACCTTTCTCGGCGATTACTTTTGCAGAAAATGCATGGAAGGCCTTGGGTTCTTTCTTCATGTCGGAGGCGTACGCTGCTGAAGACGTGCCTCCCCAGAATGTCGCGTTTGCCCACCAGGGTCGACTTCTTGATGGAAATGACGCGCCCGTGAATGGCGCACACCAGATGAAATTCAGGATCTATGACTTTCCGGTCAAATTTCCAAACGAGCAAGCACTTTGGGAGCAGGAGTACACGGTACAGGTCGTCAATGGGGTTTACGCAGTGACGCTTGGCGATACGGACGAAGGTCGCCAACCACTCCCGACAAGCTTTTTCCCTGTGAATGAGGAGCGCTATCTGACTGTCTCAATCGATGGTGAGGCAGAGATGGAGCCAAGGCTTCGCATCGGGCTTTTGCCCTATGCGGCGGTGGCAATCAAGGCTGACCAGGCCAATAATGCGGCGAAGCTGGGCGGTGAGCTGCCAGACTTCTATAGAGACGCCTCCAATCTGAACGCGGGTACACTGGCATCAGACAGGTTGTCTGGAACCTATTCACAACAACTCGCTTTCGACAACGCACTCAACACATACACAGGAGATGGTTCAGCCCTCACGAACGTGCACGCGGTGACAGCAGAGCAGGCGGCGAACGCGGCCAACAGCGCAAAGTTGGCGGGCGAATTGCCGGACTTTTATAGAGACGCCTCCAACTTGAACGCCGGCACACTCCCATCAGATAGACTCTCCGGAATCTACTCACAACAACTTGCATTCCCCAACGCACTCAACACATATTCAGGCTCAGGTGCCGGTCTAACCAACTTGCCTTGGGACAGCCTCACGGGATTTCCAGCCGCCTGCCCGCCAGGGCAGTATGCAAGCGGAGTGGGAGGCGCTTTGGCCTGTTCCACACCGCCGGATACGGGACTTGCGGGTTCCGGCACCTCAAATTATGTGTCCAAGTTCACAGGGGAAAACAGCATCGGCAATTCCTTTATCTTTGACAACGGCACCAACGTCGGCGTTGGAACAACAAGCCCCGCTGTAAAGTTGGACGTTGCAGGAGCCATTCGACCTGGTGCGGCCAACGATCAAGATTGTGCGACTGGCACTGCCGGAGCACTCCGCTGGAGCGGAGGATCGATCCAGGTTTGCGACGGTACTGGCTGGCGAACTTTGCAAATTGTGCAACCCCTCATCTTTTCCGTGGTTCCGAACAGCGGATCCATTACAGGTGGAACGCCGATCACGATCAACGGCTCAAATTTCGTCCAAGGCGCGAGCGTTTTGGTTGGCAATACTCCTGCCACCAATATTGTTCTCGCCTCCGCAGTCCAAATCACAGCCAAGACTCCTCAAAGCTCTGCGATTGAACCTAAGGACCTGAAGGTCAGCAATCCCGATGGCGCCTTCTACGTCTTGCCTAATGCTTTTACTTATTTTGGTGATGGATCGAGCCAGGCCCTTGCGGCCCCTTCTTGCAAAGCGATTAAGGACTCCAATAACAGCGCCACCGACGGCAGTTACTGGATCGACCCAAACGGAGGTAACACTTCGGACGCCTTCCAGGCCGTCTGTAACATGACTCGCGACGGGGGCGGGTGGACTTTAGGCGTCAAGAGTTGGTACTCGCGGATGGGCGACGGCAGCGACAGGACTTCGGGTACGGTTGGAAGCATCGCCGACGCGCTGACCCGCAAAGGCAACATCTACAAGCTGTCAGACGACGCGATCCGTGCGATCATTGGACCAAATCAGAACTTCGACATTATGGGTGACCAGAACGGTTACAACTCCTCCTATTCATCCGGCAACTACGAGTACGTGATCGTGCGGAACTACACGGCTCGGTGGTCCTGGGTTCCTTCCACGCCCGCTTCGACGACCACAACGACCATGCAGTCGTACCGCATTTCGGATAACGCGCTTGCCTGGACCGGGAACCTCGCGTGCGGCAAGAAGCAAAACTGCACCGACCAGGGCAACAGGGACGAGGCGGGGATCAACTGCTACGACGTCATCTCCAACAGCCCCCAGGGAGGTGCCGGCTGCTCGATCAATATGGGGAGCAGATCAGATGGTGGCTGGCACCACTTCTTCATGAGCGAGTGCAACACGGACACTTACTTGTACATCTGCAACGGCGCCCAGCACTCGTCGTCTCACGACATGAATCACCGATGGTGGTTCAGGCAAAGGTAGATAAGTTAAGCCCGCCTTCGCCCTGAGCATGTCGAAGGGCTACGGCGTGGCAGGGAGGTTTTATGGATAAAATTGCATCCGTCCGAACGGACCCAGTTTTTGAATCTAATCCGTTCAATGCTAAACCCAAAGATGAGGATGCCAAGGGATCCAGCGTTTATCAAACTCTTGCACAAGATGCACTGCTGGCAATTCTCAAAGGAGTTTCCAGTCTGGTTCCGGAAGCGCATGCCCAGACAACGAGTGCACCGGCCCTGGTGATTTCTCATCAAGGAAAGCTTTTGGATGCAACGGACAATCCTGTCACAGGGGCAAAGACAATCACATTTCTGATCTATGACACGGCCGACCGTGGGGTAAGTTTAGGCAAAGAACAGGCAAGTTGGTGGGAAACACGGGAGGTCGTGCTGGATGCAAACGGCTCCTACAATGTCATCCTTGGTGACACCGTGAGCGGTGGAACAGCCATCCCTGAGACTGCCTTGTTTGGAAACCGCTGGCTGGCTGTTGAGGTAGTTGGCGACGGCGAGATGAGTCCGAGGCTTAGACTGGCGGTCGTTCCATACGCCGTCTACGCGTTGAATGTGGCACCGGGTCGTGCCGGTTCAGGATCCGTTACTTCGGTTACGGCAGGTGAAGGTCTCACAGGCGGTCCTATCACACAGTCAGGTGAGTTAGCCGTGGATTTTGATGTGGTGGCGTACAAAGATCACCTGCATGATGAACGTTATGTGAAATCTCTTGGCATTGAAGGAGGACAAACGTTGCGCGGTGATGTGAAACTCGCGGCCGGCGCCAACGTAATGCTCACCGAAACGGGCCAGACGCTGACCATCGCGGCCACGGGTGGCCCTAACGGACCGACCTACACGGCTGGCGACGGTATCGATATCACTAACTCGACCATCTCGACCGACCTGGCCGCCACCGCGATGCTCGCCGGTGCGCAGGACTTCACCGGCGTCAAGACCTTCGCCGCGGCGCCTATTTTCAACCCGACGTCAGCGGGCGTCCCTTTTCTCCTGGGAGCAAACGCGACCGGGAAGGTCGCCAACCTCGACGCCGATCTAGCTTCGAGCGTGCGGTTGAACACCATCAAGAGCTTTGCCTGCCCGTCGGATCAGTTCCTTACCGGTTTCACTGTCGAGTCGGGGACCCTGGAACTCAAGGGGGTCTGCTCCTCTGGCACGCTCCCTCCTGCCAATGCCAGCTCATGCAAGACAATCAAAACCAGTACGCCTTCGGCCACGAGTGGGTTGTATACGATCGATCCCGACGGGAGCGGCTCAACCATCGCACCGTTCCAAGCATATTGCGACATGACGACCGACGGTGGCGGTTGGACGCTCGCCGTACGGCTCACTTCGAGTGACCAGGCACACAGGAATGCGGCGGCTGTTGGAACCCTTAGCTCTCCGACCCAAGTGTCAACTGCCAAACTCTCTGATGCCGTTATCAACACCCTACGTGGAGACCACTCAACAAGCCTCCTGCGGTTTCACTGCGGCTCGGAAATCACGTTTTTCCAGGAGAACAAAGTGTTCGCTGCCAATCTGGACGGCGCAGGGGCCATGTTGCGGTGTTCAAAGTCGCCCTCGGGGTCCTGGACCGTCGCAACGCCATCTTCCGATCACTTTGGCCTAACCACCTATACTCAAACAGCGAACTGCTTTTACGTCATCTACTCCTATGACGGTGGTACGGGTTGTAATGGTACCGCGGCGGGCAACTTGCCGGGACTGGTTTATGTAAAGTAGTAGGAGGTATTTATGAGTGATCCCAGAATTTCTTTTCAGAGTGTCAACGTACCTCTGCGAACACAATTTTTTCTTGAGGCCGGTAAATCCAAGACTCAGCCTGAAAATGAGGATCGGTTCACCCTTGTGCAAGATGTATTTCAAGCAATGCTCAAAGGGATTTCCAGCCTTGTGCCCGAAGCCCATGCCCAGACAACAAGTGCGCCTGCCCTGGTGATTTCTCATCAAGGGCGGCTCCTCGATGCAAACGACAACCCTGTCACAGGGGCAAAGACAATCACATTCCTGATTTATGACACGGCAGACCGTGGGGTAAGGTTAAGCAAAGAGCAGGCAAGTTGGTGGGAGACTCGGGAAGTAATACTAGACAAAGGTGCTTACAGCGTCGTCCTCGGCGACACCAGGACTGGTGGAACAGCCATCCCTGAGGGGGCTCTTCTTGGAAACCGCTGGCTGGCAGTTGAGGTAACTGGCGACGGCGAGATGAGTCCGAGGCTTAGACTGGCTGTGGTACCTTATGCCGTGTACGCGTTGAATTTGGTGCCGGGTCGTGGGGGCACGGGAACAGTGACTTCGGTCACCGCAGGTGAGGGACTCACAGGCGGCCCCATCACCAACTCTGGCGAGCTGGCCGTGGATTTCGATGCCGTTGCGCGCGAGGAACACCTGCATGACGAGCGTTATGTACAATCTCTTGGCATTGAGGGAGGACAAACGCTGCGAGGTGATGTGCGACTTGCAGCCGGCGCCAACGTGATGCTTTCCGAGAGCGGGCAGACAATCACCATTGCAGCGACTGGCGGCACGGGCGACTCGGTGGGCTGGGCGGCGAGCGGTGCGGACATGTACAACACGAACACCGGCAACGTCGGCATCGGGACCACGAGTCCTTCTCAAAAATTGGATGTGGCGGGATACGTAAAAGGAACAGGACTTTGTATCGGAAGTCAATGTTACTCATCGTGGCCAGCAGGTCCCGATGGTCCAACGGGTCCGCAAGGACCTGCCGGAGCAACTGGTGCTACCGGACCACAGGGACCTCAAGGACCAACAGGAAATACCGGAGCAACAGGAGCCACTGGTCCTCAAGGACCTGCCGGATCTGATGCTGCCGTTGGTGGTAGTGTCATGCTTATAGACAATGGCCAAACGTGTCCCTCTGGATGGACCGCATATACGCCTGCATATACTGCTAGTAGTAATGGGGTAACTGCTTGCTATAGGACGGATAAGCAGTGCCCCGTATTTTATACATACTGGAAAGACCACCCGTGTCCCTCTGGATGGACCCACCAAGACATAAATGCTGCTGTACTGGGTGGTATTTATTGGGTGGATGCTTGCTATAGATGTCCATAACATGCATACAATCTATTGAGCCCAATATTTGTACCGAAGAGGGATACATTAACGTCCCACCCCCTCAAGGGACGAGCCCGAAAGATACCTACTCGACCGTAACGAAAGTTTGGGACATTATTTGGTTTCCAAAAATTGTTGGCTCGTCCATTCCTCTTTTTGGGTGTACTCCAAAAGCACCGGGTCAACCCTGCGATCTTGTAAACCCCTGCAAAAAGGGACTTGAATGCCACGATGGAGTTTGTGTTTACCTGGCGGAGATAGGTGGCGTGCCAGATGGTGGAGATAAGGATCCAGTGGATGAGGATAAATGGATTCAGGTCGGCGCGGGAGATTGGCACACCTGCGGTGTGAAGACAGATGGGTCTGTGGCCTGTTGGGGATTTAACGTTTTCGAACAGTCTATTCCTCCAGCGGGAACCTTCACCCAAGTCAGCGCGGGATATGCCCACACCTGCGGTGTGAAGAGAGATGAGTCTGTGGCCTGCTGGGGAAATAATGACCAAGGCCAATCCACCCCACCAAATAATTAAAGAACTGTCAGCGACGACACTTCAGACTACGAATTTGAAACTTGTTAAGACTGCCCCTTGTTGATAGAGGCTTTCGTGTGGCCAAACCTCGCACCATTTACACCTGCCAAAATTGTGGTGCTCAATCTCCCAAATGGTTAGGGAAATGCCCGGATTGCAATCAATGGAATAGTTATGTGGAAGAGACTTACAGTGCATCCCTCAATACCCGCTCAACCGGCAAAAATTCCAACCCTGCACTTCCACAACTTTTAACCGAAGTAAGTGCTGAAACTGGAGAACACATCCCCACACAGGTAGTCGAATTGGATCGTGTTTTGGGTGGCGGTTATGTCCCCGGCTCTGCAATCCTCATTGGAGGAGACCCCGGTATTGGAAAATCGACCCTCGTTCTTCAAACTTTGGGAAATCTCGCAAAACTTGCAAGAAAAGTTTTGTATGTTTCTGGAGAAGAATCAGCCGCTCAGATCAAAACAAGAGCTGACAGACTCGACATTAACGAAAAAAATCTCTGGATCGTGACAGAAAATTGTTTGGAAAATCTCCTGGAAATTTTGCGAGAGCAAAAACCGGACCTCATTGTCATCGATTCGATTCAAACCATTTATTCCAACACATTAAGTTCCGCCCCCGGAACGGTCAGCCAGGTGCGCGAATCTGCCGGCCAGATCATTATGCAAGCCAAGGCAACCGGCATGGCCTGCATTTTAGTTGGCCATGTTACCAAAGAGGGAAGTCTAGCTGGCCCCAAAGTTTTGGAACACATGGTCGATTGCGTTCTTTATTTTGAGAGTGATCAGGGACATGCGTTTCGAATCTTACGTGCCGTGAAAAACCGCTACGGGGCTACAAACGAAATCGGCGTTTTTGAAATGACGGGAAAGGGTTTAAAAGAAATTGCAAACCCTTCTTCTCTTTTTTTATCAGAGAGAGGAAAACCGGTGTCGGGTGCAGTTGTCGCCACTTGCTTGGAAGGGACAAGGTCTCTCTTTTTGGAACTCCAAGCACTGGTGACGCAATCGGGGTTTGCCAATCCCAGAAGGACAGCGATCGGCATTGATGGAGGACGTTTGGCCCTTCTCGTTGCCGTGTTAGAAAAAATTGTTGGATTGACCCTTCACAACCAGGATATCTTTGTCAATGTGGCTGGTGGATTAAGAGTGACAGAGCCAGCGCTCGATTTGGGTGTGAGCGCCGCTATTTTTTCCAGTTTTCGTAATCTTCCGATTCATCCCAAAACAATATTGATCGGAGAAGTGGGTTTGACCGGTGAGATACGCCCTGTGAGCCTCATTGATGTTAGACTCAAAGAAGCGGCCAAATTGGGATTTACAGATGCCTATATTCCACAAGGCAATTTTAAGAAACAAACGGTGGGGGATTTGAATCTTTATCCTGTTCAATCTCTCGAAGAATTCTTGCATAAATTATTCTAGAACCTAGCTTATAAATATGATGGGAATTTTTGAAGAGCTTTCTGGAAGTATTGCTTACCTTGTCATTTTCTTCATTCTTCTTTTGTGCGGTTTAGGAATCCCCCTCCCCGAAGAATTGACCTTATTGATGTCCGGTTATCTTAGCTATGAGGGAGAGGTAAAATTAAAAGCGATGTGGCTTGTCTGCGTGATTGGCATTGTCTGTGGCGATGCCCTTTTATTTTTAATCGGTAAAAAATGGGGAACAAAACTTGCGAAGAATCCTAAAATCATGAAATTTTGGCACCTCGAAAGACAAGAAAAGGTTAAAAAATATTTCAAAAAATCAGGGGTCAAAACAATTTTTATTGTCCGATTTTTATCGGGACTACGCGGCCCAGCACATATTTTAGCCGGTTCCATGGATTTTCCCTTTTGGAAATACCTTTTAACAAACTTCTCTGCTGTTTTGATCCATGTCTCTGTTGTACAGGGGCTCGGTTATGCCTTTGGAAATCAAATCAATGCTGTTCGACAAAACCTAGAAGTGGCCAAAGATGTAGTACTTGGAATTGTCATCCTGGTAGCCATTATTCTCATCCTAAAATATAGCTATTTTAGCAAAAAAATACCTGGCGTTTGATTTAACACTCTGAAATTATTTAACAATTTTAAAGAACCCTAACCTGTTAAATTCCTTGACAAATCTGTCCTTATTGCTAATTATCACCGCCGGAGTGATAATTGACCAATGAGGCTGTCTAAAGCCAGTGATTATGCGTTGGTCTTGTTGGCCAGGCTGGATGCTCTGCCAAGAGATCAATGGATGAGTGTGCGAGAAATTGCTGGAACAATCGGGGTACCGAATCGTTTTTTGAGCAATATTGTCCACCGCCTCGTTCAGGCGGGAATTTTAAATTCGCATCGCGGGGTTAAAGGGGGTGTCCAACTGGCAAAAACCGCGAATGAAATTACTATCGGCGCTGTTTTGGAAGCAATGGAAGACACGATGGGACTTGTCGATTGTGTGGAGCATCCAGGGCTTTGCCCTTTAGAAAATCATTGCGATGTGCAGCGTTTTTGGTCGGTTACCCACAGTTTGGTTTTCGCAGCCCTAAAACATATTACACTGAAAGATATTACTTCGTATTTAAAAAATAGTCGCCCGATAGCGTCACCAATGGTAACGGGGACCTTAGTAAAGGAGAGAAACGATGTCGATTCTATTAAAAATTGAAGAGCTCCACGTCACTGTGGAAGGCAATGAAATTATCAAAGGCCTTAATCTGGAGGTTAAACTAGGCGAGGTGCATGCCATCATGGGGCCCAACGGCTCCGGCAAAAGCACACTGGCCTACACTTTGATGGGAAAGCCTGGCTACGAAATCACGAAAGGCAAAATTTACTTTCAAGGAGAAGATGTCGCTGAAATGGAACCGGAAGAGCGTGCCCAAAAAGGCCTCTTTTTAAGTTTCCAATACCCGGTCTCTATTCCGGGCGTAACCGTTGCTAGTTTCCTGATGACAGCACTCCAAGCACTCAGTGAAAAAGGAAATGGCCGTTACAAAGAGATTCGAAAAAATTTCAGAAAATCATTTAAAGAAAAAATGGAGCTCCTCAAAGTCGACCCTTCTTTTGCCAATCGCTACCTCAACGACGGTTTTTCAGGGGGCGAAAAAAAGAGGATGGAAATTTTACAATTGTTGACCTTGCAACCCACGCTGGCCATTTTGGATGAAACCGATTCGGGCCTCGATATTGATGCTCTGAAAATTGTCTCGCAAGGAGTGAGTGCCTATCTGAATCCGGAACGAGCCGTTGTTGTCATCACCCACTATCAAAGAATTTTGAATCATTTGAAACCTCATTTCGTCCACATTTTGGCGAAGGGAAATATCATTGCCAGCGGGGGGCCGGAACTGGCGCTTGAATTGGAAAACAAGGGGTATAAGGCTTTTGGCATTGTGGAAGAACAAAGGCCAACGGCCTAAAGGGGGAACTTATGACGAAACAGGCACTTGATATTCGCGAGGGATATAAAGAAAAATACGGCTTTCATGACGAAGAAAAATCGGTTTTTAAGTCCAAAAGGGGGCTTAATCATCAAGTCGTCGATGACATCTCTGATCACAAGGGAGAGCCCGATTGGATGCGCGAATTTCGCCACAAATCCCTTGATATCTTTCTTTCTAAACCGCTTCCTCAGTGGGGTGGCAATGTTAACAATCTCGATTTCAATGAAATTTACTACTACCTGAAACCGGAAGGTCAGAAGGGAGATACTTGGGAAGATGTTCCTCCAGAAATCAAAAGAACTTTTGATAAACTAGGGATTCCGGAATCGGAACAAAAATTTCTGGCAGGAGCCGGCGCACAATATGAATCAGAAAGTGTTTATCATAATTTGAAAAAAGAATGGGAAGACAAGGGTGTTATCTTTTTGGATACAGACTCAGCTTTAAGAGACCATCCGGAACTTTTCAAAAGGTTTTTTGGGACAATTGTTCCCCCTGCAGACAACAAATTTGCAGCCCTCAACAGTGCCGTCTGGTCTGGCGGAAGTTTTCTCTATGTTCCCCCTGGAGTGCATGTCGATTTGCCTTTGCAAGCCTATTTCAGAATCAATGCCAAAAATGTGGGGCAGTTCGAGAGAACCTTGTTGATTGTCGATGAAGGGGCACAAGCCCATTATGTCGAAGGTTGCACTGCACCTTCTTATTCGACTGACTCACTGCATTCGGCAGTCGTAGAAGTCGTTGTGATGAAGAATGCAAGATTTCGCTACACAACAATCCAAAACTGGTCCTCCAACGTTTACAATTTGGTCACCAAACGAGCTCAAGCCTTCAAAGATGCAACTATGGAGTGGGTCGACGCAAATCTAGGTTCCAAGCTAACGATGAAATATCCGAGCATTTATTTAATGGAACCGGGAGCCAAGGGCGATATCTTGTCCGTTGCTTTTGCAGGAGCGGCTCAACATCAAGATGCCGGTGGAAAAGTTGTTCACTGCGCACCGCATACCTCTTCGCATGTTTTATCCAAGTCGGTCAGCCAACATGGTGGGCGTTCCTCTTATCGTGGATTGGTAAAGGTCCTCGCCGGCTGCAAAGATGTGAAATCAAATGTCTGCTGCGACGCCCTTATTATGGATAAAGACTCCCGTTCGGACACCTACCCCTACATGGAAATTGATGAAAAAGAGGTCAGCATCGGCCATGAGGCAACGGTTTCAAAAATTGGCGATGAACAACTCTTTTATCTGAGAAGTCGGGGACTCTCCGCAGAGCAGGCCTCTTCGATGATCGTTTCTGGATTTATTGAACCGATTGTTAAAGAACTCCCGATGGAATACGCCATTGAGATGAATCGTTTGATTCAACTACAAATGGAAGGATCGGTGGGATAAATGGTGGAACCACGTTGGTTACAAGAGCGCCGAGAAGCTGCGGCAAAGGAATTCGCGGCACTGCCTCTCCCTACTCAAGAGGAGTTTTGGCGCAGAACGAATCTCAAACAAATCAAAATGGAGCGTTTCTCTCCCCTGCCCGCTTCCCAAAATGGGGCTCTAAAAGGCTCTGCCAGCACACAGCTACCCATTAAACTTTTGGTTTCTGGCGAATTTCTCTATGGTGAAAAAACTTCCCCTTCAACCCTTGATAACGATTGTCTAAAGCATGGGGTCAAGCTAACCTCTTTGGCACAAGCGATTCAAGAAAATGGAGAACTGGTTGCAAAATATTTGGGAAAAGGACTTCAAGATCGCCATGAAAAATTCTCAACCCAAAATGAAGCCTATTGGCAAACCGGTGCTTTTTGCTACATTCCCAAAAACGTTTCTGTGGAACTTCCACTATTGATCGCCTCTCATTTCGAAAGCAGCGGAAAGAGTGGTTTTCCACGACTCTTGGTTGTTCTAGATAAAGGGGCGCAAGCTACGCTCGTTCATTATGCAACTTCCGAATCTGATGGAGACAACAATTTCCTTAATAGCATTGCGGAAATTTATGTCGAAGAAGGGGCAAATCTCACCTGGATCGATCTGCAATCGTTATCGAATCAGACATATGAAATAGCGCTCAAACGAGTGGAAGTTGGAAGAAATTCCAAACTCAAATGGGTGATGGACATCCAAGGTTCTAAACTTTCAAAGACAAATATCGAAACGGTACTCAACGGGGAAGGTGCTTGTGCCGAAGTTTTGGGGCTTGTCTGTGGTTCTGGCAAACAACACTTAGAGCTTTACTCCCTCACACACCATATCGCTCCCCACACCACAGCCGACATTTTGGTCAAGGGAACCGCCTCGGATCAGGCCAAAACAATTTTTCAAGGAATGATCAAAATCGAAAAAGAGGCTCAGCAAACCGAATCGTACATGGCCAACAACAATTTGGTCTTGAGTGAAAAGGCCCATGCCGACTCGATTCCCAGACTCGAAATTGAAGCCGATGATGTGAAGGCCTCGCATGGCGCAACCATTGGGCAAGTCGATGCCGAACAACTCTTTTATCTGAGGGCCAGAGGATTGAATCGCGAAATGGCGGAAAGATTACTGGTTGAAGGCTTCTATGAAGATGTTTTTGGTCGTGTTCCTCTGGAGGGTATTCGGGAATTGATGCGCAAGAATTTGGAGGCGAAGCAAAATGCTGCTCGAAGCGCAAAAAATTAGAGCCGACTTTCCTATTCTAAAACGCCAAATCGGCGGCAAACCCCTGGTCTACCTAGATAACGCAGCCTCCTCTCAAAAACCGCAAAGTGTCCTCTTAACAATGAATGCCTTTTACCAAGTCAGCTATGCCAATATTCATCGAGGGGTCTACACCATCGCCGAAGAGGCAACAGAATTGTATGAAAAGGCACGAGAAACGGTTGCCAACTTTCTCAATACCAAAACGCACCGTGAAATTATTTTTACCCGTGGAACAACAGAGGCCATCAACCTTGTCCGATTCAGTTGGGGCCGCAAAAATGTCCAATCAGGAGACGAAATTCTGCTTACCGAGATGGAGCATCACTCCAATTTGGTTCCTTGGCAATTGCTCGCGCAAGAAAAAGGGGCGAAACTAAAATTTATCCCTTTTGATTCACAAGGCAAGCTTGTGCTTGATCAACTCGATTCCCTGCTGACAGATAAAACAAAACTGGTTGCCATGAATTTTGTCTCGAACACGTTTGGGACAATCAACCCAGTGGAAAAAGTCATTGCAAAAGCGCATGCAAAAGGAATTCCTGTCTTGCTCGATGCAGCACAAGCGGTTCCTCATTTAACGGTCGATGTTCAAAAACTCGATTGTGACTTTCTTGCTTTTTCTTCTCACAAAATGTTGGGGCCGACGGGCATTGGGGTTCTCTACGCAAAAGAAAAAATTTTGGAAGCCATGGATCCCTTTTTGGGGGGTGGGGAGATGATCAAGGAAGTTCATTGGGATCATTCGACTTGGAACGACCTTCCGGGAAAATTTGAAGCGGGGACGCAAAGCATTGCGGAGGCGGTGGGGCTTAAAGCCGCTATCGATTATTTAAAAACGATTGGACTGGAAAAAATTCATGATCATGAACAAGCCTTGGCGCGCTACACCATGGAGCAATTTTCTGAAATGAAGGAGCTTACTTTTTACGGCCCCCCTCCAAAAGATCGGTGCGGGCTTGTTGCCTTCAACCTCCAAGGAATCCATCCGCACGATGTCGCCGCGGTGTTAGATCGTAGCGGCATTTGCGTGCGCGCGGGCCATCATTGCACACAGCCCCTTCACCGCAAATTGGGACTCGAGGCCTCCGTCAGGGCTAGCTATTATCTCTATAACACAAAGGAAGAGGTCGATTTACTTATCGACGCTCTTAAAGAGACCACCCGTTTTTTCAAAAAATAATATGGACACATTATATCGCGAAGAAATTTTGGAGCATTACAAATACCCCAGAAACAAAGGTACGCTTGAAAAACCAGACATCACCTATAAAGATTTTAATCCTTTGTGTGGCGATGAATGTCAAATTGACCTCCATGTGAAAGACAATCGGGTGGATGAAGTCAAATTTATGGCAAAGGGATGCGCTATTTCTCAAGCCGCCACCTCTATGTTAACCGAAATGATTGAAGGAAAGTCATTGGAGGAAATCAAACAGCTCTCAAAAAAAGATATCTTGGATGTCTTAGGGATTGAATTGGGGCCGGTTCGGTTAAAATGCGCCCTGCTTTGTTTAAAAGTTTTGAAGGGTGGAATTTACGGAATCAAAGAGTGGCCAACGTAGCTATCAGCCATCAGCTTTCGGCATTCAGCTTTTGTCTGACAGCTGATAGCTGACCGCTGAAAGCTAAGGAGTTAAATATGACAAAGGAATTTGAAGTCGCAAAAGTTTCTGAAATCCCACCCGGATCTGCCAAACAAGTTGAAGTGGACGGAGAGACCATTGCCATTTTCAACGTGAGTGGCCAGTTTTATGCAATCAGCGATACTTGCACCCACGCCCAAGCCTCACTTTCCGAGGGAGAGGTCGAAGATCTGGTGGTCACCTGCCCTTGGCATGGGGCCAAATTTGATCTCAAAACCGGAAAAAATCTTTGCATGCCAGCTGTAGAGCCGGTTCAAGCCTACCATTTAAAAATTGAAGATGACGCCATCAAAATAGTGATGTAAAAAGGACGGATGCCTGAAACTCAAAAGGAATCGAAGGCGGTCCGTCGCAAATATAACGTCATTGCCAGAGTCTACGACCACATTTTCTCTAACTATACTCGAAAGACAATTGGTGCCGCATTGGGAGGAATCCAACTTAAGGGTCAAGAATCGCTTCTCGACATTGGTTGCGGCACCGGTTCTTTAGAAAAAATTCTCGTACAACAGCATCCACAACTTAAAATAATCGGTATTGATTTATCAGAGGATATGTTGGAATTAGGTCGCAAAAAATTAAAGGGGAGTAGCAACGTTATTTTCAAACAGGGAAATTTTTTAAACGTCGATCTCCCACAAAATACTTTTGATGCGGCCTTTAGTCTTTCCAATCTCCACTATTTTTCTAAACCTGAGGCGACGTTCCAAAAAGCGGCTTCCCTTCTCAAAAAGAGCGGTCATCTTATTATCGTCGATTGGAATCGCGATTTTTGGCAAGGCAAATTATATAACTGGTACATGAATTGGGCAGACCCTGCTTTTGCCAAAGTCTTTAACCCGTCCGAAGCCAAAACCCTCTTGGCCCAATGCGGTTTTGAAATCGAAAAGATTCACCTTTTTGGCGTGGGACTACGTTGGCGGATGATGTGTCTTGTCGCTAGAAAGCTCTGAAATCGAGGAGAAAAGACCCCAAATTTAAGTGCGTGAGTGCGTGAGTGCGTGAGTGCGTGAGTGAATAAATACATAAGTGTATGAAATTATTAAACTTAATAACATAAGCACTTAGACACTTAAGCACTTATTTGGCCCCTATTTTGCAATTCACAGAAGAACGATGGGCCATATTCCAAATAAAAAGCCTCATATGCCCACCGGCTTTGGGGCCCTAAACCACCGCAAACCGGCTGAAACGGTTGGGAATACCTATGGGGAGCGGCGTGAAAAAGGGGTTGAAAACCCCCGAGAAAAGGGGGGCTGGCAAGCCATTCAAGGCGCCATTAAGGACTTCTTTTTGGGGAGTATAAAGTCAAAGCACATCCAAGACTTCTCAAATAATGCAGACCGCTACGAAGCAGCTAGGACCAGTAAAATTAATCGAGTTCAACAAGGAACAGCGCATAGTTCAGGAATTTCAAGACCTTCTAATGACCAATATACGGGATATCTGAGCGGCCTTATTAAACACCTCGACACAAAAGTCCCTAAAAAGAAACAAATTTAGTCTTGTTTCTTCAAAAACCGTATGGTAGCAACCCACCCACGGCAAGGATTGGATTTGCCAATCCGCGCAGCAAATTCGAAGAATTTGCGGAGTAAATATGAAAGAAGGACTCCATCCAGAATTACACCCGATCACGATTACTTGTGCCTGTGGGCACCAGATTCAAACCATATCGACTATCGGGAAAAACTTCACGATTGAAATCTGTTCCCACTGCCATCCTTATTTTACGGGTAAACAAAAGCTGATCGATTCAGCAGGCCGCGTGGAGCGTTTCCAAAAGAAGTACGCCAAGTTTCAGAAAAAAACAAAACATTAGTTTTGAAAATGGGTGGGTGGTAGCTTTGGGATAATCCCCTCCGAGCGCACAGGATCCACCCATTTTCATAAATTATTTTTATATGTTCAACAGACTAGAACAACTTGTAAAACGATACAATGAACTGAATGAGAAGCTTTCCGATCCAAAGGTCATTGCGGATAACCTTTTGTTTCAAAAACTCTCAAAAGAAAGTTCTGATCTGGTAGAACCCGTGAAAACTTATCGTCAGTATCAATCCATCCAAAAACATATTCACCAAAATAAAGAGCTGGTCGCTCACGAAAAAGACGCCGAGATTCAACAAATGGCCAAAGAAGAATTGCCAGAATTGGAAACAAATCTCAAAACACTGGAGGAAAAACTAAAAATTCTGCTACTTCCCAAAGACCCCCATGACGACAAAAACGTCTTTTTGGAAATCCGAGCGGGAACCGGTGGAGACGAAGCGGCCCTCTTTGCCTCCGATTTGTTTCGGATGTATTCGAAATATGCCGAATCGCTGGGTTGGAAGATAGAAATTGTTGATTCGAGTTCTACAGGTATCGGTGGTCTCAAAGAAATCATCGTGCAGGTGAACGGCAAGATGGTTTATAGTGACTTGAAATATGAAAGTGGAATCCACCGCGTTCAAAGGGTTCCCGAAACAGAACAGCAAGGGCGTGTTCATACTTCGGCGGTGACAGTGGCTGTGTTGCCAGAACCGGACGAAGTGGAAGTCCAAATAGACGAAAAGGATTTGAGGATTGATACCTATTCCGCCGGCGGACCTGGCGGGCAGCATGTCAACAAAACACAATCAGCAGTACGCATCACTCACATCCCAACGAACCTTGTCGTCACCTGCCAGGATGACCGTTCGCAACACAAAAACAAAGCGAGAGCGATGAAAGTCTTGAAAGTAAGATTGTACGATAAAATGTTGCAAGAACAACAAGCCGTAATGGCCAAAACCAGAAAAGGGATGGTCGGCTCCGGAGACCGGAGTGAAAAAATTCGGACCTATAATTTCCCCCAAAATCGTCTGACCGATCATCGCATTGGATTAACCCTTTATCAACTCGACAAAATCATGGATGGTCATTTGGAAGAGGTCATCCCTCCTTTGAGAACCCATTTTCAAACCGAAGCCCTAAAATCCGATAAAGGATAAAGGGGAAAGATTAAAACCTACATTAGCCCGGGGAGTCCTGGAAACGCAACAACCGGAAGCCCCTGTCGTTGTCCCAGCCGTCCGGATGGCTGCCGTAGCGAATCGCAGCACGCACACGCTCTGGACGATTGAACCAGCAACCGCCGCGAAATTCTCTATTCTCTTCACCTTCTATATAAGGATTGGCCATTGCCTCCCAAGTATTACCTAGCATGTCAAAATAACCTAATTCATTCGGCTCCTTTGTCTTTACATCTGCCGTGGCTCTTGTTGGATGAAAATGCGCGACTCTTCGCAAGTTCTTTTCATTTCTATATCTTTCATCTCTCAGATCTGCGGCGGCTACCTCCCACTCTACCCCTGTCGGCAATTCCAAACCAAAAAGGGCTGCAAAAGCAGAAGACTCAAAAGGACTGGTCAATGCCGGTTGATTGGGGCGATCAAATCCTTCTGGAAAATGGGCTTCCAATGTCACCGGTACAATTCTTATCATCGGCGCTTCACCCAAATCAAATGCTCGCAGCGCACCAGATGCAAAATAATCACCTACTTTGATAAAAGAGGGCTGTTGAGGAACAAGTGAGACAACAATCTCTGTCAACCTCTTCATATCAATTTCTCTTATCTCTTCTTCTGTCCCCCTTGCCAAAATAGCCCAACGATTCTTTGGAAGAGTGGTCATCAAAACCGTTGTGCGGCCTTCAAGCTGTCGCAAGCCGGCGGCAAATTGAGCATTCGTGGTTGGTGTGTCGGCCAATGCATAGGCCCTATCTATGGTTTCATTACGAACGGGATTGTTCTCCAAATCAGGGGCACCGACTTCATAGGTGCCGGCGACAATGGTTTGACCCCATGCAAGTCCAATCTCAGCAGCATTTAAACCCGCTGTTGCCTGTGTTCCCAATAATGCCCCCATAAATCTTCTCCTTGAAATTGATGCGAGGGGGATTGCTTCGCTACGCTCGCAATGACATTACTCATGATGGTTATCGTCAATCCTCTAAAAATGTTGCTTGCAGAAAAACAAAATTTTGATATGGAAAATAATAATTGACAATATAGATCATTTACAATAGATTATCCATATGAGTGTTCGAAAAATTGCTACCAATCTTCCTCACGAGCTTTTACAAGAAGCCGTTCGTCTGACAGGTTTGAACCAAACGCAAACCCTTGTCGAAGGACTTAAAGAACTCATTGCCAGAAAAAAAAGGGAGGCACTTCTGTTCCTTCAAGGAAAAATTCGCATCCGTTTGGACACACGCAAAACCCGTGAACGGCGTAAAGTCTGATGGTCCTCGTCGATACATCTGTTTTTGTTGATTTCTTCCGTGGCCGGAGCACACCTGGTTTCAAAGAACTTCTTATGGAAAACAAAATTATGTTGTCTGCCTACGTTCGCCTGGAGCTCTTGCAAGGAGTCAGGAAAGAGGAATTGCACAAAATGGAATATGTTCTTGGAGGGTTAATATCAATTCCCCACCACGAAAGACTCTTTGAACAAGTTGAAAAAACGCTTCAGAAAATAAAGGGAACGGGGCTCACAGCGGGTATAGTTGATTTGCTTCTGGTTGGCGAATCCATCCTCATCAATGCACCTATTTATAGTTTCGACAAAATATTTAAAAAACTTTCTGAAAAAAATATTGCTCAACTTTATGATCCGAGAGCTTCTTGAGAAAGCCGAACAACAACTTTATGACGTGGGCTGTGAAACTCCCCGGCTTGATGCAGAAGTTTTACTCGCTTATGTTTTGGGCTGCGAGCGACATGAGATTTATACGGCTACCACCAGGTACCTGGTACCAGGCGGTAAATTAGAAGTGTTTAAAAGCTACATAGAGCGTCGTTTGAAGAGGGAGCCGGTGGCTTACATTGTCGGCTACAAAGAATTTTGGTCGATCAAGATAAAGGTTACACCTGCAGTGTTAATTCCGAGGCCTGAAACAGAAGAGGTGGTGGAGAAAGCGCTAAAAATATTGGACCAAGGACTATGGATTAAGGACCATGGACCTGAAATCTTGGATTTATGCACTGGAAGTGGTTGTATTGCGGCAGCACTCGCAAAGGAAATACCCAACGCAAAAATTGTTGTCACAGATATTTCGGAGGATGCACTTGAAGTCGCCAGACAAAATTTAGCATTTGCGAATGGCCGTATCCAATTTATAAAAAGTGATCTGTTTGAAAATGTGAAGGGTCAATTTGATCTGATTGTTTCTAACCCCCCCTATATTCCAACCCAGGCGATTCAAAAATTAGAACCCGAAATTACACAATTTGAGCCAAAGCTAGCGCTCGATGGAGGCTCAGACGGCCTTGATTTTGTCAGAAGGATCAGGCAGGATGCCCCCAAATTCTTAAAAACAGGGGGTCAGCTCATTTTAGAAAATGGCCCAGAGATTGAAATATGGAAAAATTAGTCATTGAAGGAGGACTTCCCCTCCGTGGCTCGGTAACCGTCAGTGGGGCAAAAAATTCTGTCCTCCCACTGATGGCTGCCACTATGTTGACTCCAGGAACCCACCGCTTCACAAATGTCCCAAAACTTCGTGATGTCACCACAATGCAGCGTCTGCTCGCCCACCTTGGTGTCGATTCTCAAATAGAAGGAAGGACATTGACACTCACAACAAACGAACTCAAATCCCATGAGGCCCCCTATGATCTTGTAAAAACCATGCGCGCTTCTGTCTTAGTTTTGTGTCCCCTTGTTGCCCGTTGGGGAAAAGCCCGTGTGAGTCTGCCGGGTGGTTGCGCCATTGGCGCCAGGCCGATCGACCTCCACTTAAAAGCGCTCAAAGAGATGGGGGCAACCATTGAAATTAAAGAAGGCTACGTTGAAGCCAGTGCTGAAAAGCTCAAAGGGGCACATATCACTTTTGATACCGTGACCGTAACTGGGACTGAAAATTTGATGATGGCAGCAAGCCTTGCTGAAGGGGCAACGACTTTAAAAAATGCGGCGCGCGAACCAGAAATTGGAGACCTGGCAAACTACCTCAACAAAATGGGGGCAAAAATCGAAGGGGCCGGAACCGACACCCTCACCATCCAAGGGGTTTCCCAATTAAAACCTTCCGAACACAGTGTGATCGCCGATCGGATTGAAGCAGCCACTTTTTTGATGGCAGGTGCTATCACCGGTGGAGAGGTCACCGTCAAAAATTGCCCATCACAGTTTTTGGAAGCCTTGATTGACCGACTCAAAGAGGCTGGCTGCACCTTCGATATTGCTGATCATCAAATCACCATCAAGATCACTCAGCGATTAAAGAGTGTCAATGTCACCACCTCCCCCTTTCCTGGTTTCGCCACCGATCTACAAGCACAATTTATGGCCCTCATGACTTTAGCCGAAGGAACCAGTGTCATTTCAGAAACCATTTTTGAAAATCGCTTCCAGCATGCTTTGGAACTCAAACGTCTCGGCGCCGATATTACGCTCGATGGAAGAACTGCTATCATCAAAGGTGTTGAAAAACTCTCAGGCGCTCCCCTCATGGCAACCGACCTTCGTGCTTCGGCCTCCCTCATCTTGGCAGGACTTGCCGCTGAAGGGACCACAATTGTTGACCGCGCCTATCATATCGATCGAGGCTATGAGCATATAGAAGAGAGACTAGCCCGGCTGGGCGCTAAAATTAAAAGACAATATTAAAAAAATGACGGGTCCTGTCCCTCCGTGTTTTTGTGGGGGCCCCTAACTAAACCCCACAACAAACACTCCGGGCCACCCGTCATTTTTTTAACCTTCAAAAGCCTCCTGGCACCTCGTGTGAAAATTTGATATATTGAGAGCTGATGCAGATCATCCCTCTTATCTATCTTAAAGGTGGAAAAGCCGTTTATCCAGCCGATTCCAGACCGGCTTGGTTTCAAGAAAATTTGAGCCAATTGTGCAGCTATTTTGTCAGCCAAGGGGCTTCAACTCTCTATGTTAATGATCTCAATGTTCCTCTGGTGGGAAAAAGTGAAAACTTTTTGATGCTGGAGGCCGCAGCAAAACAAAGCGGATTAGAATTATGGGTGACTGGAAATTTCCGTTCCCTGGCAGCCATTGAACTCTATTTTGAAATAGGAATGAAAAAGGTTGTCTTGGGCGGCATTGCCTATCAAGATCCCAACCTGCTTAAACAAGCGACACAGCGGTTTCCACAAAAAATAGCGGTTTTGATTGAAGTTAAAAATAAACATGTCGTGATCCCGGGTCTTGTTGCCCCCACCAAAAAAACGGCCCTTGATTATGCTGAAAGGTTTGAGGAGCAAGGGGTATCCGTTCTTTGTTATTCCGACTCGGATTTAAACGACACCCAAAATTTCTGTGTGAAGACAAAAGTGCCGGTCGTTGCCTTGTGCGATATTCAAAACATGCAAGATTTAACGAAACTGTTCGAATGTGAAAGTGCGGGCCTTGCTGGCGTGGTGATTGGCAAACCCTTTTATGAAAATCGGTTGGATGTTCGCAGCTGTGTTTCCTTTTTGAACGATTTGGCTGCAATGTCGAACCAAGAAATCACACTAAAACCTGAATAGAGAAGGGGGGGTCGTATGAGTGACTGTATCTTTTGCAAAATTGCTTCTGGAGAGATCTCTTGCAACAAAGTTTATGAAGACAAAGACATTTTCGCTTTCGATGATATTAATCCGAAGGGGCCAGTCCACGTTCTTTTCATTCCAAAAAAACACTACGCAACACTCAATGATATTCCTTCTCAAGATCTCCCCATCATTTCCAAGATTTTTGGAGTGGCTCAAAAGATTGCCAAAGAAAAAGGAGTCGATCAAACCGGTTATCGCACTCTCATCAATACCAACCGCAATTCAGGTCAGGTTGTCTTTCATGTCCACTGGCACTTGATTGGTGGAAAACCTCTCGGCCCAATGGCTTGAAAATTACATTACTTACTGGAGTCCTGGCGACGCACAACCAACCGAAACCCGAAATAGCCGTCGCTAACCTCGGGGCGGCCGTAGCTGCGACAGGCCGCGCGCAAGTCGTCCAGAATATCGTCGTTCCAGGAACCGCCGCGCAAAACTTTAAGAGGGCTACCTGGCGCCCAAGAACTACCTGTCCATTCCCATACGTTGCCAGTAAGATGTCTAATCCCAAATGGCCCATCGGGGTATCTTGGATCATCTACATCAATGGTTGTACCTTTCTCAATATCTTGATTAAAGTGAACTTCTTCGTTAGTTAATTTTCCAGAGGGAGTGGCATATTTCTTCTTTCCGCCCTCTGTCGCTGCATATTCCCACTCTTCCTCAGTAGCCAATCTGGCTCCATGCATTAACGCATAAGTAATAGAGTCATACCAACTGACACTCACTCCTGGTTGATTTGGGCGATCAAAATTTTCTGGTGAATGGTGGTCTTCAATCTCAACGATTTGCAAAGCAAAGTCCAATCCCCCTTTTTGGATTAGCTCCCCTGCAATTATTTGAAAGACACCACTGCCAAATACTTCTTCTTTGCTGGAGGCCCTGGCAACAATGGAGGGTGAATCCGTTTTGGAATCATATCTCAAAAGAAAAAATCTTTCGGCCCCAAGGCTTTTTACCCAGCTATCATATTCCTCATTGGTCACAGTGTATTTGCCCATTTTAAAAGAATCGACTGTTACCTCTCTTTCAGGAATACCTAGATCTTCTGCTCCCATCGTAAAGGTACCGCCTGGAACAGATAACAAACCGGCTTCGATGGCATGCAATCCAGTCTGTATCTCGGCTGCTAACTGAGCTCCCATGACCAATGACATCAAATCCTCCTACCTAAGTCATCGGCATAAATCAAAAAAAGTTGCGTATTTTTCTTAGAATAACCATTAATTAAATCAATGGTTTATAACGGATCGGTTAACAGATGTCCCGGCTTGTAATCCACCGTCACCCGAAACCGGCGGAAAAAATCGAGGCCAATGAGAGCATCGACACCCCAATGGTTTTCAAAATGGGAGATATAAACCAGCATTTTTGGAATCACATGCCCACAGATTTTAACTTGGGGTAAAACCAGTTTGTCATATTTTTGCGTTTGGAGGCTTGGTCTCACAGCAGGGGGTGGATTTTGACTGTTGAACATGCCCACTGCAAGGAGGAACTGATCAGAAAATTCGGACCATGGAGCACCCGTGTCCAGAATGGCGCGAAATTCGTAATCGATGCTGTCAGCTGTTTTCATCGATCCAACGAGGCGAATGTGGTGTTCTTTGGGATCAAAAACAGTGATGTTCGGCATGGTCCCTAAATCCCCTGAAAGTACTTTCCCCCGTATATTCGAAAGCAGCAGGCTTTTTTACAGCAGGCAGTTTGTACACCTCGTCTTTACTAGGCGAATGCCTCTCCACAATTCCTGATGAGATATTTCCAAATTGATCACGCTCATAATCGATAATCAACAACCACTCATCTGGAAATGCTTTTTTCATCTCTTTCCATGTCATTTTTTGTGACATACTGTCCTCCTTTCAAAGATCGAGCACATTAGAACATAAAACATCTTGAGCCTCAACCAAAAGATTCCTGTCTTTAGCAAGTCCTATCATTTTCAATTTTTATAGAAATTGCGCGAGGGCAGGAGTGAAGGTGTGAGTCGGTGTCTCTCATTGCATAAAGCGCCGTATTGACTGGAGCCGTATGAGGAGCGTAAATTTTGGATGGGTTTCCCAGACTTATCAGCTGACGGAGGAAAGATCGATAAGTCTATTTCTAGAAACCCACCAAAATTTCGGGACGAATAGGCGGAAGGAAGGCGCAGCAATGAGAGACACCGACTCACACCTTACCTTCGAGCGGAAGCGATTCCCAATGTTAAGGAATTAGATAGATAAAGCCAATCGCGAGCAAAAGAATTACGATGAGATAAGGCAGGAGTCGGAAAGCGCGGCGTTTTCCAACAGACTTGCTCAAAGGAACTTGATACCAGGGAATGAATTGAGTTTGTCCCTCCTCGGAATGCCCCTCTTCAGAATCTCCAAACAAACCCCCTCCTTTTTTGCGCTTGCCCAAGCCTTTTAAGATTTTTTCTTTTTCTTTGAGTTGTGCTCCCAATTGAACACCTAATTCATTAGAAATCATCTCTTCAGCTTTAGCACTCCCCAAAAACTTTCCCTTCGTTGGTGCCATGGCCCAAGCAGCCTCTCCTTCCGATTGTTTGATGGCTAGATAGTCGAAATCTTCTTTCAGATGATCTCGCAACTCCTCTGCGGATAAGCGAACACCAGGTTCCAAATTGGCCAATCGATTTGCCAAATTTTGAGCCCCACCCGGCAAACGAAATCGAACAAACTTTTCTAGTTGACCATTGGCAAAGGCTAAATCAGAAATGACCGTCGATTTTGCGTTTTTCTGAACAAAACCTCGATAAATCCATTCGCTAACTTGTTCGAGAGAGGCATGGCGTTTAACAGTCCGTTTCATAAACTTTCCAAAAAACTCTCGCCATTGATCAGCCGTCTTTTTGAAAAAAGAGGGATGTTCTTTTTCTAATTCCTGCGTGAGTTTAGCACCCCCCTCAAATCTTTTGAGTAAAGCCTGTTCAAACCGTGTGAGGAGTTTCATCAAACGATCTTCAGCCACTTTTTGTTCGGGCACCTTTCCCTTTTTAGTGGGATCGGCAAAATAATTTTCGTAATCTTTTTCTTTGGTGGGAGTGAGTTTGCCCTTTTGAACTAAAAGGGCCTCCAAAGGCATTTTGGATTCGTCAGCAATTGTCTTTGTCTTGTCTTTTGTAGGCGCCCCTTCTCGGCGATCGTGGACAACATAATCGGTCCCTGGGAGCTTAAAGGTCTGAAAAACCTGACTGGCTTCTATGATCTGATGTGTTTTTTGGATTAACTTGGGAAGTTGTATCGCAATTTGATGAATGACTTGGGGGTCCTTGGATTTTTTTTCCGCTTCACTTTTGAGAGTCTGCTCCCTGTTGGCAAGATCTCGGATCTCGCTTTGAGGACTGGAAGATTCCCCTTTTCCGGAGGTTTTTTTAGTAGATTCTATCGGTTCCTTGCCGCCCGCTAAAGACATGCCTTCATTTTACACTTGGGCCCATTACTTTGGCAATACAATCTCCCTCATGGAAGGTGACCTGCAAATCATCCCCCTTTTTGAGTCCTTTGCTCGATTTTAAAGCCTTAGGACTACCCACCTTGCGCACAACACTGTAGCCCTTTGATAAAATGTGTAAGGGGGAGAGATGATCGAGGTTGCTCAACAATTTTTTGAGATTCTGAGAACGCTTATCCCAAAAAACTTGCCAGCCAAACTGCAAGCGGCCACGCAAATCATCAAGGCGCATCAACAAATCAGGGAAACGCCTTAACGGGCTTTTGAAAAGTTGTTGTTTGAGCTCTTCAATGTGTTCCAGTAAGTCTCTTCTTCTTGGAACAACTATTTCTGCAGCAGCGGATGGTGTTGGAGCCCGCACATCCGCCACAAAATCGGCGATCGTAAAATCAATTTCGTGCCCCACGGCACTCACCACAGGAATTTTGGAGGCAAAAATAGCCCTCGCCACAACTTCTTCATTGAAGGCCCACAAATCTTCCATGGAGCCACCCCCGCGCCCTACAATCATCACATCAATATCGTCACGCTTATTTAATAGAAAAATCGCCTCTGCAACCTCTTCAGCTGCCCCTTCTCCTTGCACTCTCACAGGGATCAATAAAACATTCGTGCTTTCAAAACGTTGATGCAACACTTTTAAAATATCTCGGATGGCAGCACCGGTTGGAGAGGTTACTACACCAATTTTTTTAGGCAAAAATGGTAAAGGTTTTTTATTCTTCGCATCAAACAACCCCTCTTCGCTTAACTTTTTTTTGAGTTGTTCAAAAGCCAACTGCAGCGCCCCAATTCCCTTTGGCTCACAATGATCGACAACGATTTGGTATTGACCCCTTGTTTCATAAACAGTGATCCGGCCGTGGCAAATCACTTCAAGCCCATCTTCTAATTTGAAGGGGATCTGGGAATTGGCCCCTCGAAACATTACCGATGCAAGTTGAGCCTGTTCATCTTTGAGTGTAAAATAAAAATGGCCCGATGAAGGAGAGCGAAAATTGGAAATTTCACCGGAAACCCAAACCTCAGGAAAGTGCCCTTCCAAAAGGGCTCGAACATTGCGAGTCAATTCAGAGACAGTAAAAATTTTTGGTGTGGCTTGTTTTTCAGGCTGACCGCTGACCGCTGCCGCCTTTGGCGAGCCTCGCCTCTGGCGGGATTGCTGAATGCTATCGAACTCAAACCCTTGTTGCTCCATCGTCTTCAAACTTTCTTTCCCTCTTCCAAAATCTTTTGCAACATAAAAGGATCTGGTTTTTTCTTGTGCATCTTGCGATATTCTTGTTCCACATTGGCACGGCTCATCTTAATGCCATAGGTGGAAAGAATTGCCGCAATTTCTTCATACTTTTCTTCAATCGAATTGCGAACCGATTCAAAACCCAATTGCGCTGCATGCAAACGATGGCCCAAAGCAAATGGATTCATTGAAAAGAAGGCTTGGTCATCTGCCCTTGGTTCAATCAAAATGATGTCGCCATCAAACGTCGTACTTTTTTGAAAATGTTTCAGTGCCGCGTGCAAACGGGTATGAAAAACGGTTCTGAAAAATTGATTCAAAACAGAAAAAAGACCCCCTTCTGTAAGACTCTTTGATTTGACCTGCCCTCTTTTTGAAAGTCCTTCGACGAATGTTTTATTTTCATAAGGTCTGAAGGGATTGTAGCAGATGATGAGCCCGGCCCCTTTTTCAACCATCAAATCGAGATTGGCTGTATGCTTCACGCCGCCATCCACAAAATATTCGTCTCCAATTTTTACCGGCTTGTAAAAACCAGGCATCGCTGAGGAGGCCTGCACCGCTTTGGAAATGGTGACATCGTGTCTTTCGTCTGGCCCAAAGACCACCTCTTGCGCTCCATCTAATGTCATCGCCGTAATGTAGAGTTTTTTGCCACCAAGTCGCGAGGCAAGTTTGAAATCGTTGGTCATGTGGTTTTTTTTGATGTTGTTTCTGAGATAACGTTCCAAGGGGCTGTTATCAAAAACACCAGAGGGCAAACATTCCAACAACGATGGAAAAGGATGATCTGCCAGGGCAGATTCTTCAACCATCTCCCACAAAAGATTATACTGAGATACGGTTGGATGTTTGATAAAATCCCAAAAAAGATTTTGAAGCCCATTTCCTTTTGTCGGAAGTTTGGTAATGAGCCGCCACACAAGACCGGGAATCCACGTTGAGGCTCTGACGGTATAGCGAATCGGTCTCGACCAAAACTCCTCCCAGTTGGGCCAATAAAAATGCCAAGGCTCTAATTTTGAAAACTTTCTGGAAGTCCCATCCAAGCTCTTGAGCATCTCTTCAGGGGTCAGACCACCCATCAAGGAGGTGGCCAGAAGTGAGCCAGAGGAGATCCCTAAATAAATATCAAACTGATTGAGTTTGAAATTGGTGAGATAATCGTTGAAGGCCTTGAGTCCGCCAATCTTGAAGGCAGCCCCCGTGAGCGCACCACCTGCCAAAACCAATGCCTTCTTGGCCTTGGGCTTCTTTTTCTTCAAATCACTCTTTTGAACAATCGTGATTCCCATAGAATTTCCTCGACAAACTGGCTACCTGGCGCTGCGGATGTCGAAAGTACGCGATATTTTTTGGGTCACCCAAAAAATTCGCTCGACTCTCGCCACGCCAGTTTGTCAGCAAACGCTGACCGGTCAAAATAGTTTAGGAATGTTAAAAAAACAAGTAAAAATAAGTACTTAAAATCATTGCCAAAAGTGAAGCAACTTTTTTGAAAAATTGCCGATAATATAGATAGTAGGTAAATAACTATGGTTTCTAGCTTACAAAATGGTTTTGGGGTGCTTACCACCCTCTATTCGGGGGCTGAGCAATTAGGCCAAATGGCCCAAGAACCGATGTCTGGGCTTGAGATGAATGTTGCGGTGGCTGCCACACAAGTCCTTGTTGATCGCTTTGTAGACCCCACAGCAAAAGCAGAAACCCACAGATTTTTGATGACAGCCGAGGTTTTTCTGAAGAATCGAGATTTGACCATGGCCCAGGCCTGCCTGGTAAAGGCTGGAGAACAGATTCAAAATATGCCCCGCAGCGAATCGGTTTTTAAAATGACCGTCAAGGGAATAACCGAGGAAGAAATTGCATCCCTGCAAACACAAAAAATGGTTTCGGCTACTTTCAGGGCCTTGTCTGATTATTGGATTACAAAAGATGCACGACAAATTCATGCAGACTCTCAAGTCAGCGGGGAATTTCCATTAGATATTGTCAAGGCATTGGAAGGAGTTGATGACCAAACCCCAATTGATCAGCAAACAGAACGGATTGTGCAATCAGCCTTTTTTCTGATGAGTTTGTTGCCAAAAGATCCTGTGACATGGTTGCCTTTTATCCCATTTTCGACGACTGAAGGCCAAGAAAATGCACCAATCACACCATTGCAAGTGCAGGCAGGGATGATTTTGCAGCTCTACATCGGGGCCATACAAATTCTGGCGAACAATTATCCCGATATTTTTTATGAAAAATTTCCGATTCAAAATTTATTTGAGTCCAAATGGGATAGCCAAACCCGTTCTTTTTTAGGATTGAATGAAAGAGCCAAGTCACTTGTCGAAATCTATGCCAAATATCATAGTCAAGAATATGAGAAATTGTTTATTAAGGCTAGTCGGCGGTCTTCTGTGGATTGTCATGAGCAAGATAGTTGGAACGAAGATCATCTGAATAAGGACATAGAAAAATATGACAAAGAAACAAGACGTGCTCAAATTGCGGGTGCTATCGGTTTGGGTATAGTGGGGTGCTTGTATGCAACTGTGGGTGAGGGGCCACCTCCTTCGTGGGCAATACCACTGATGTTCCTTTCTGCTGGCAGTTTCTGTTATCCGATGATTATGTTTTTTCAAAGACGGGCTGAACCATACATGAACACTAGCTCTTCCCCTACAATTTTAGTTCAGCATGCAACCGTCATGCAAGGTTTGATCCCTGCATGGCGCCTTGACGGGATTTTAAAAACGCTTGAAAGATTTAGTGAGATTTCAAGAAACAAAGCCCTGAAAAAGCATCTAAGTTTGCTAAGAGAAAGAATGACTATGCAGGAAACAGGTTCGACAGCTGTTCCTTCAGCGAGTATTGCAGACTATGCTAGCCAATTTGATTATCCAGAGTGGAGAGGGGTTGTGAATGCCTTGGAACGTGGAAGCACAAATCCTGTAGCAAACCCTAAAATGCTGGAAGCTCTTGCTGTTGCCGGTGGCCCTGCTGTCACCGACGAGCCAGCCTCTGATGCCGCCGCTCCTGCAAGAGTGAAAGCAGCCGGGAATTTTTAGTTATCTTCTAAGCAAATGTCTGCGGCTCTATGTCAATTTGATTGACACCCCCTTTCAAAAAATTTATAATGCAAAAACCATTTAAAACTAGCTATTTATAATAAATTGTTGACGTTTTTCTAGAAGCCGTCAGCAAACGCTGAAAGCTGATTGCTGAGAGCTAACCAATATGGCCTATTCTAAAAGTATCCGACGAAGCCCACCCCCCCCCTATCGCAAGGAAGTCTATGGGATTTTGTTTTTCGCCGTCGGTTTTTTCATCAGTCTCTGTCTCCTTTCTCACAACCCGACCGACCCCGGCTTCAATGCCACCTCCAGTGCACAAACGGTTGAAAATTTAGGAGGAATCATTGGCGCCTATCTCTCCGATCTTCTTTTAACCAGTCTTGGACTTTGCGCTTATGCCGTGGCGGGAGTTTTGTTTTTGCTTTCTGTTTTGAAGTTTAAAGGAGAATCGCTCGAACTCAAACTCAAAGAAGTTTTGTATTACACACTACTGCTTGTTTCTCTATCAACCCTCTTGCAACTCCATTTTCCACGGGTTCAAATTGCCGGCCAAAGCTTTTCAGGTGGCGGAATTTTGGGAGGACTGTTTGCCCAACTTCTTGTCCATTATCTCAACCGCATTGGCGCTGAAATTGTAACCCTCACAGGAGTCATCCTTTCGTTTGTGTTGGCAACACACCTCAAAGTGAGCGCCCTGGCAATTAATACCTATCGCCTCTTGCAGTATTTTGGAGCCAGATGGGTTCAATGGATGCAGGTTAGTTTTGAAAGAAGCAAAAAAACGTCTGGATTGTTTTGGGTTTGGTTAAAAGGGCAATTCCTATCGATGTTTGGAAAGATTGAAGGCGAAGAAGAGGAGATTGAAGTCAAAATCCACAAAACAAAACCTGTGCTGCAACCTGTTACTCTCGTGCCTGTCGCAATGACAGAATCGGAAAACAAAACAAAAGAACCAAAAATCTTTGAAAGGGCTGATACGGATAAAAAGGCCTTTCCAGAGGATCAACTCCGCTTTTTAAAGATCAGTGGGTCTGGATTTAATCCGCCTCCCCTTTCTCTGCTCGATGCAGAAAACCAAACCAGCACTCCCATTGACGAAGAGGCTCTAAAAAAGAGTGCCCAACTTTTAGAAATGAAACTGACCGACTATGATGTTCAAGGGAGAGTCACTGAAATTCATCCGGGACCTGTTATTACCATGTATGAATTTGAACCGGCGGCAGGAACAAAGGTCAACAAAATTGTCAATCTGGAAAGCGATCTTTCACTGACAATGGGTGGCAAAGCGATTCGCATTGTCCCACATCTGCCTGGCAAGGCAGCCTTAGGAATTGAAATTCCCAATCATGGGCGCGAAACAGTTTGGCTGAAAGAAATTATCGGGGCCAACGCTTTTCAAAAATCGAAGTCGAAATTGACCCTGGCGCTGGGAAAAGATATTGAAGGACGCCCCATGGTAACCGATCTTACGAAGATGCCTCATCTTTTGATCGCGGGGGCAACCGGCTCTGGAAAAAGTGTCGGCTTAAATAGCATGATTGTCAGTATGCTCTATAAAGCAACACCGCAAGAGGTTCGCTTTATCTTAGTCGATCCCAAAAGATTGGAGCTATCTATTTATGAAGGAATTCCTCACCTACTTTTGCCGGTTGTGATCCAACCCAAGCAAGCCGTGGCCGCTCTCAAATGGGCCGTGCGTGAAATGGAGAGACGCTACCGATTGCTGGCCGATGCCAACACACGCAACATCACCAACTACAATGAAAAAATTGATCAAAGCCAAATCCAACTCATCTCGGAAGAGGAGGCCAAAGAAAAATTGGAGCAAAACAAAGATGCCATCTGTCACACCGGTAAACTTTATTACCTTGTTATCGTTATTGATGAACTGGCTGACATGATGATGATTGCCTCTCAAGAATTTGAAGAAACGATTACAAGACTGGCACAAATGGCGAGGGCTGCAGGGATTCATTTGATTTTGGCAACCCAAAGACCCAGTGTGGATGTCATCACAGGGCTCATCAAAGCGAACTTTCCCGCGAGAATTTCCTTCAAAGTCTTTTCCAAACACGACGCCAGAACAATTTTGGATCAAATGGGTTCGGAAAGTTTGTTGGGCGCCGGCGATATGCTTTTTATGCCCCCCTCTTCTTCTAATCTCACTCGCATTCATGGTGCATTGATCTCTGAGGGCGAAATCATGCGCATCGTAGGTTTTCTCAAAGAGCAAGGAACCCCAACTTATGACACAAGCTTGCTGGCCACCCCCGAAGAGGAATCAAAAGAACTTGATGATTTTGATGAAGAAGATGGTGTTATCTATGACCAAGCTGTTAAATTAGTTTCTGAAACAAAGCAGGCCTCTATCTCCATGATCCAGAGACGTTTACGCATTGGCTATAACCGAGCGGCCAGAATGATTGAACGGATGGAAGCGGAAGGAGTAGTCGGCCCTGCTGATGGAGCCAAACCACGCCAAGTGTTGGTCGGTAATCTGGAGAATTCGTGAAAAAAATTTTGCTTCTGGCAGCTGCCATTGCGATCCCCTCAATCGAAAACATCGAACAGACTTATACAAATACTCAGACACTCCGTGCCGAATTTGTCCAAAGTACGTATGTCGATCTTTTGGAAAAAACGATCACAAGGCCGGGGCGTATTTTTTATCAAAAAGGTGGAAAACTAAGAATTGAATATGCCGGCGACAAAATGACTCATTATATAAGTGATGGGGCTACTCTTTGGGTCCTCGACCCTAAGAGCAAAGAAAAACAGACCTTTGCGCTGAAAGAATCGGGTCTTCCCGAAGAGGCCCTCAAATTTTTGACAGAATTGGGACAACTGCGTCAGTATTTTAAAGTGACTGATAAAAATAGTGTCGTGACTTTGAAACCCAAGCGAAAATCGACTTATCGTTCACTAGACTGTATTTTCGGAGAGAATAATTATCTCAAAGAACTCACCATCCACACGACTTCGGGTAATACTTCAAAGTATCGTTTCTTTAACCTCGAAGCCGACGTAAAATTACCACCCAAACTCTTTCAACCTTAAACCCTTCTCCGACCTATCTACCAATTGCTTTTGGGCAGGAGTGGAGTGTTCAAAACGGTGCTCCACTTCGGGCTATCTCGTCAAAAAAATCATTTCGTTTCAAAAAAATGCAGATAGTATCTTACCTGCCGTCAGCTCTATCTGCAGAAACGAATATTATTTTATTTGACTCAATACGCCCTCGTTCCCGCACAGATGTTTTGCCCACCCCCACTCCTGCCCTCACGCAACTGGTACATAAGCGCTTCGAACTCCGAAATGTAATATTTTCTAATATAAGGTTTTTGGCATTGCACTTGCATAATTTACTAGGTGGTCCCCGAAAAAGAGAACTTTATGCGACAATGGGTTATTATACTTTCTCTTGCTTATTTAATAGGCTTGCCTCCCTATTCTAAAGCCCAAGCACAACAATGCGAACCAATTATTACAACGGTTGCTGGCACTGGCCAAATGGGTTTTTCAGGCGATGGCGGGCCTGCTATTAGCGCAATGCTCTGGCATCCCTATGGGGTCACCATCAACAATAACAATCAGGGCAATATTTATATTGCTGACACTGAAAATAACAGGGTTCGCAAGGTAGATTTGAATGGGATCATCACGACCGTTGCGGGAAATGGCCAACAGGGTTTTGCTGGAGATGGTGGGTTTGCTATCTATGCAAAGTTAAATGAGCCGCGAGAAATTGTCACGGACAGCCAAGGTAATTTTTATATTGCGGATTGGTTTAACAAGAGAGTTCGGAAAATAGATCCCAACGGAATCATCACAACAATTGCGGGAAATGGTTATTCGGGTTTTTCAGGAGACAATGGACTCGCTATAAATGCCAAGATATCTCCTTATGGAATCGCTCTCGATGGTCAGGGCAATATCTACATCGCTGATTCTTTTTTTAACAACAGAATCCGAAAAATAACTACCAGCGGAATCATAACGACTGTTGCGGGAAATGGTCAGGTCGGTTTTTTTGGCGACCGTGGTCCGGCCGTCAATGCAATGCTGGGATATCCTCGTGGTGTTGTTGTCGACAACCAAGGCAATATTTATATCTCGGACACGGATAACAACAGGATTAGGATGGTCAGTGCAGTCGATGACCAAATCAGAGGGTATTTCCAGGGAAATATTTATACCCTCGCAGGAAATGGACAGGCCGGTTTTTCTGGAGATGGCGGAGTGGCAACCAACGCTCAATTAGATTCACCCGAAGGACTTGCTGTTGACAATCAGGGTAACATTTACATTGCAGATTTGGGAAATAGGAGAGTTCGCAAAGTGGATAAAAGGGGTATTATTCAAACTGTTGTCGGCGATGGAACTGTTTCGACAATTGGTTCTGCTATAGGAGTTGCTGTTGATAGTGCGGGAGGTATCTATATTGCGGATTATAGTCTTGATAGAATCCGTAAGGCGACTGTATGTTCTTCTCATCTCGCTTGTCAAAACAATCAGTGTGTTCAAATTGAAGGAGCTGGGACAGATCAATGCAGTAACAATACAGACTGTCAACCACCCCCCACCCATGCTGAATGTAGCAAATTAGCCTGTGTCCAAATGCCGGGGGCTGGACCAAATATGTGCTCCACAAACCTACACTGCAGACAATGTTTAGATTCTGATGGAGGCAACAAACCGGCAATTGGAGGCATGGTGATCACGACTCGAAACCGTCGTTTCCAAAAATTTCAAGATCAATGCATCGAAATAAATACCGCTCAGGTAAATTTGAAATATTTAACAGAATATTACTGTGATAATGGAAAACTGAAATCGCAAGTCCATTCGTGTCAAAAGTGCTCCAAAACAGCCCTCAGCCTCGGGGGGTCTTGCACTCAATAAGATAATTAGACTATAAAGGACGCAACTTTTTTCTGCCCCTGCCGATAAGTAAAATAGGAAGGCTTTTGAAATTATGAAAGTAGATGGAGTCATTGAAGGCTACATAGAGCGGGGGTTTTTTGTCTCCCTGTTAAACTTGAACAACGGAGTGCATACCACTCATTTTCAAGGTTCATCAGAAAAAAACTTGAGCGTTTTGGGAAAAACGGTTCCAAGGGTACAGGCACAAACACAGGAACGGGGCGAAGCGAAGATGACTCTTGAGGAGACGCGCGCGTTTTTTGAAATGTCGGTTCAAACCCTAAGAAAGATTGAGGGAGATAAACATTTTCAAAAAGGACTTCATCTGGAAGACAAACATCTGGAATTTTATCGACATATTTTGAGGGAGACCGAAACTGCCCTGTCTAAGGATCAAGGTCTGACAATTAGAATGAGTCTAACAAGTCCGGAAGATAAAAAAGATTATTCCAAAGACCCAAAAACGCTCGCATTAATGAGAAAATATAAATTATTAAGTCCAGAGGAAGCCTTCCAAGGATTTTATCTGGGTTCGGTGACAGACTATTACGATGGTGGAAAAAAGAATCATTTGGTTGTTATCTTTTCCAATCGCCATGATTGGGTTGTCGTCCAGCAAGAAATACGGCAAAACATTGCCAAACTTCATGAAAGGGGTCTTAGACTTCAAGGGGTTGAAGGACTTTCCGGGGAAAGGAGTTACTTAGCCGATTATAAAGCGAATCCTTCGAAGACCCGTATGATCAATATTCCAACACGACCCCTAACGAGGATTGAAATATTGGCGGCCGGCTGTGCAAAGGATCCCGAAAGTTATTTAAGAAAATTTGACGAAAAACAAAAGCCACTGCCGGCAGATCTTTATATGGAATGCTTACTAGGCGATGCTATCTTAACAATTGGCGTTGAGGATCGAAATTTAGTGGATCAAGGGATCTCGTTGTCTACAAGAAGCTATCCTAATCCTCAGTTAGCACCATTTCAGAACCCGCTTCTCGATGTCACCAATGCTTATGAAAGAGGCTTGGGAATGGCACGTAATTTAACCCTCCAAATGGAGCGGCATGGCGCTTTAGTAGCCTCTTTAAGCTATGGTGCCGAACATGCCGAAGAGATTAAACGAGTGCTTAAAGAAAAGGGTTTTAATTATATTGAGATTTGGGTGCCCAGCCTCAGATTGCCTGGGAATAAATAGCCGTTGCTTTTTGTTCAGAAAACTAACCTCAAACTTTAAACTCACAGTGCGGAGTGCTTGTGTGTCAATTGCATGAGGGCAGGAGGTGGGGGTGTGAAAAACATTGTGCGGGAACGAGGGCGTATTGAGTCAAATAAAATAATATTCGTTTCTGCAGACAGAGCTGACGGCAGGTAAGATACTATCTGCATCTTTTGAAACGAAATTATTTTTTTGACGAGATAGCCTGAAGTGGAGCACCGTTTTGAACACCCACTTGCCCTGCGCCATTGAAGGATAAGCTGAAGAAAAGTTTAAGTCTGTAAAGACAACTGGGCGATGTGGACAAGATGGGCGTTGATGCGGCGCAGGTTTCCTAAAACATCGAGATGGATGGAACTGGTTTCAAAGGCCTCCGGACTTCCTGCATGAAGCCTTTGGATATGCGACTGCCTGAGTTGCTGTTCTAAATGATCAAAATGTTCTCCTTGGCGAATCATCTTGCGCGCCAACTCTTCATTCGGTGAGGCAAAAACGGAAATGGCCAGAGAAAAATCATCCATACCGGCTTGATGAATTTTTTGAATGTCTTTCCATCCTTGTTGTGAAAAAAGACGACCCTTTGTCACTTTTTTGCGCGCAAGCCCTGCCAATTCTTTTGATATGATATCGCCGATTCCCTCTAAATCGGCGGTAATAGAAAGCAATGCCATTTCTTGAGCGGCCTGTGTTTCAGAAAGTCCCTCCTGTGAAATTTTGGCCAAATAAAAACGGACCTCTCGATCCAACAGATCAATTTTATCATCTCTCATTTCAATGTCTGCTGAGATTTTGTCAATTTCAAAACTGGGGTCAAACATTTTGGGACAATCGCGATATAAATCATAAGCAAGATTGGCGATCCGTAAAATTTCGCGCTTGGCCTGCGCAAAAGCCAATGGGGGCGTTTCCAGCGCCGTGTTGTCTAAATATTTGGGGCCGAACGTTTCTTCTTTTTGAACTTCCGGAACTAACTTGGAAACAATCCAGACCCCAAAATGCAAAAAGGGTAAAAAGAGAACGGCCAGTGCGACATTAAAAAACAAATGGACGACTACGATATGCCCCGCCACACCGGGCTCCACCATCGGTAGCCAATGAGTTACCTGCTGAGAACATTTCTCAATTAAAGTTGCAATCTGCGCAATGAAGGGCATGGCCAAAAGAACACCGGAGGCCTTCACAAAAAAATGGGCAATGGCAACCCGTTTACCATTCGTATTGCTGGTCCAAGAGACAACGATAGCGCTAAAGCAAGTCCCCACATTGGCACCCAACACAATGGGAATGGCAACCGGAAGTGTTAACAATCCGGAAAAACCCAAAGCAATCGCCATTCCGATCGTTGCCGCAGAAGTCTGAACCAAAATAGTAAAAAAGATCGATGAAATCAAAATCAGAACAGGGTGGGACGCCAAAATTCCAAAAAGGGTTTGTGCGTGGGGACTGGCTGCCAAAGGACCTGATGTTTGAGTCATCAGCTGCATTCCATAAAAAACCATTCCAAAGCCAAACAAAATGCGGCCGGCATATTTCATCTGTTTGGAACCTCTGGCTACCCACTCTAAAACAAAACCAATCACGACTAATAAAAGCGCATAATCCGCAATTTTCTTGATCGACAATAAAATCACGACCAGTGTTGTCCCGATATCGGCCCCCAAAATGACACCGAAGGCCTGAGGAAGGGTTAACAAGCCGGTTGCCGCCAAGCTCATCAGCATCAAAATGGTCACGGTAGAGCTTTGCAAGACAACGGTGATCAAAGTCCCCAGTCCCAAAGCCAAAAAACGGTTTTCCGTAAGCCTTGTGATGACAAGGCGGAGCTTGTCGCCGGCCAAAAGCTGAAGGGCATTTCGGGCATAGGTCAGCCCAAAAAAGAAAAAAGACAAACCACCCAACAAAATAACCCACCGAAATTCAGTCATGGGTGTGCAGTATAGCGATTATAAAGGTTGTGTAAAGGATTGGGTCAGTTTTTTCTGATTACTCCTGGCGATTTTTTAGCATGGCTTCTTGGGCTGCCTTAGCCTCTTCGGTTTTGCTTTGAGCTTCAAGGGCCGTAATCAAAGCATGATAAGAGCTTAAGTGTGGGAGATATCCATTGTCATATGGATATTTTTCAATGGCTTTTCTGGCCTCTGTTTCAGCCTGAATCAATTTTTTCTGAGCCATATAGATTTTGGCTCGGATGAACGGAGGCATTGGATTAGCCGGATTTATTTTTTCAATCTCTTTTGCCAATTTTTCGGCCTTTTTGAAATCTTTTTCTTCGACCGCCACTAGCGCCAAATAACCTTTGCTTCCAAAATCATAAGGATTTAGCCCCAATGCCTTGACCCCTTCCTTTTTAGCTAAATCGTACTTCTTAATCACAAGGTAATGATAGGCATTCACACTTGGCAAGGCGGAATCTCCCTTAAAAGATTGGTTCATTTTTTCGATAAGGGCTGCAGCCTTTTCCCATTCCCCTTTTTCATGATGAAGTTGTAACCGAGTGAAAACCGCTAACAAGCTGTTGGGGTTTAGCCGAATAGCTTTCTCAACATCTTGCTCCGCTTTCTTGCTCTCCCCCGTCATAAGTTCTACAGATGCAGCCATTGCATAAAAATCGGCAAGTTCTGGGTACTTCTTTTTGAGATTTTCAACAGCTTTCTTGGCTTCTTCCCAACGTCCTTCAAAAATCAACCGTTGTGTCGCGAAGAAATCAAAAGACATTTGGGCCCGTGGGTCGAGATCTGTTGCCTGTTTGGCTAAATCAACTGCTGTTTTAAAGTCACCTTTGAAAGCACTAATCCCCGCCAAACGATCCAAAACACGTGCTTTCGAAGCCGGAGTCACGGCAACTTTCAGAGCTTTCTTGGCATATTCTTCGGCCCGCTCTATGTATCCCATCGATTGCTCTGCCATCGATAGGAGCAAGTAACCAGCCGGACTTTGCGGAAATTGCCGCGTATAAAATCGCCCTATCGCCCAAGCATCTTCATATTTGCGAGCACTGAATGCCGCAAATCCAAGTGTTATTTCTGAACCCCTATTGCCAACAAAAACCAAATGCTCTTTTTTGGCATATTCATAGACTTTGTCGTTGTCGCCCCGTCCCATTGCAATGTTGGAAAGCAAACCATAGTTTCCGGGCAAGTTCGGAGCACTTTTTATTGCTTTTTGGATTAACTTTTCTGCATCACTAATCTCCCCCCGCGCCAAAAGAAGGGATGCTTTAGCTTGCAAAGCTAAAGCATTGTTTGGATTTTTCCCCAATGCCTTTTCAAGCAACTCTTCATATTTCTTGAGATTTCCTTGATCCTTTTGCTCAAGGGCCCAGAGATATTCCGCATTGCCACTTGAAGGACTGTTAACATTCTGTATGTCCCCCTCTGATTGCAAACATTTGTGCACTGTACAATGAATAGAAACCGCCCATAAAATATAGGCATTGTCTGGAAAGGCCGAAAGTATTTTATCCAAAATGGCTATTCTTTTTTGGGGATCTTCAACAAAGATAAGTGCCTTGGAAAGCACAATCAATTGACCAATATCGTGCGGATTCCTTGAAACGATTGATTGAGATGCTTCAAAAATAGCTGCTTCATTGTCATCCCAGATGGCATCTGTCAGTTTGCGCAAATCGTTGTAAAAGTCTTGAGGATCTATCGCTAAAATAACGTCTTCTAGCTTTTTTTTAGCCTGTTGGCCAACTTCACTCATCCTGGCTTGCTCATAAAAACCTGTAGCTAATCTTTTTTCATCCAACACTTTTTGCCAGCCAATTTTGCCTAATTCAGAGGGATCGAGGTCTTCATTTTTATAACGGGCAAAAAGATGGTTTTGTGTTGCTATTGCTTTGACTTCACAGGGAACACCCGCTGCCAAAAAAGCGGAGACAATTTTATAAGTAGCCTCCGTACAAGAACCAAAATCAAGTTTTCTACTGTTGGGGTTCAGAACAGCCTTGTAAGCCTCTGAAGCGGTCATTTCTTTTGTTTCTAGCCCACGATAATTAAAAGGATAACTAAACGCCAACCCCCCTTCGACATAAGGAGAAAGTCCTGCCTCATAAAATTTGGGGACGAAGGCATCGCAATAACCGGGGTCTTGAGGTTTTAAATTAATTTCAGAATCGATTTTTTCTTTGAGTTGGTTGATCCGATCGAGAATGGGTTTTGGAATTCTGTGAATATCGAGTGGGTGTCTTAAACCCGCTTTATCAATGGCTTGAAGATATTTTTGCCAATCAGGATTGGTGTAGACAAAGTGGATAAATTCTTCTTTCGAAATCTGGCCATCTTTTTCTTTATCTAAAACCCCATCCAAATTTTCTGGAGAAACCCCATTTTGTTCAACAAGCTGCTCAATGGCTGCTTTAAATTCTTTGGGAGTCTCTGGTGTAAATTTGATATCACGGCTCATAAAAGTCCCTTTACATAGTTTTCGGCTAAAAGAACGCCAAAGTTGCTTAGAAAGCCATTAAAAATTAGCAAGTAATTTCAATATGTTATAAAATTATCCCTCTTTTTTGGATGACGGGTGGTCGGCGAAGCTGTCAGCCCGATCTGTCGGGAGGGCGTGCAGCAAGCCGAGCAGGCCCTGTCATCCAAAAATCTTGATTAGAAGGTTTTCAGGCGACCTGAGATAGGGGCTCTTTCACATCACCACCGAGGCGGACAGAGACAACTTTGGAAACACCGGCCTCTTCCATGGTGACACCATACAAACAATCTGTTCGCTCCATGGTCCTCTTGTTGTGTGTGATGACGATGAATTGAGAGTGGGCTGTCATTTCACGAACCATATCGTTGAAGCGGTCGATATTGGCATCATCCAAGGGGGCATCCACTTCATCTAAGAGACAAAATGGGGAGGGTTTGATTAAAAAGATGGAAAAGATCAGGCCAACGGCAGTCAAAGCTTTTTCTCCACCCGACAAAAGGGTAATCGATTGGAGCTTTTTTCCAGGGGGCTGCGCTACAATTTCAACGCCCGATTCCAACAAATTTTCTTCGTCGACCAAAAGTAATTTGGCCCTACCCCCTTTGAAGAGGCGCGGGAAGATTTCTTGGAATTTTTCGTTGACCAGTTCAAAGGTCTTTAAGAAGCGCTCACGACTCACACGGTTAATCTTTTGAATCGCTCGGCGCAAGCTTTCCAAAGAGCGTGTCAAATCTTCTTGTTGCTTGACCAAAAATTCATAGCGATTTTTTAATTCATCATACTCTTCAATGGCACCGACATGAACGGAACCCAATTTTTCCAATTTATCTTTCAAGTCGGCAACGATTTGTGTCTCTTCATCCACGTTCCACCCTTCCGCAGATAATTCCACTGAATATTGGCCAACGTCCATCTTATAGCGCTCCAAAATCTGATCGACCAAAAACTGCAGTTGCCTTTTTGATTCCGCCAATTTCAAATCATTGGTATGGATCGCTTTCACAAATTCTTCATGGCGACGGCGCATATCACGCAAGTCGACCTCTTTTTCCCGAACACGTGCAGAAAGAGAATCATAGGCAAGGCGGAGTTCTTTTTGTTTCTGGGCTAGCCCATCCATCTCTTTCAAAGCTTTTTCTAGTGCAGCCTTCTCAGAGACTTGCGCTTGCGATAAATTCTGACTTTCCAGTTGGCCAGAATTAATCTCCACCACCCTTTTTTCAATCCCTTCTTGCAGTTCCAGCTTTGTCTGAATCCATTGTTCAACGGAACGATCAATTGCCAAGTTTCTCTCTTCCACTTGCTCTAACTGGGCTTTTGCTTGTGCCAAACTTTGTGACAAACGATCTTTCTCACCGCTGGCAGTAGTCAATTTAACTTGAAATTCTGTTAAATCTTTTTCCAATGACTCCTGCTTCACAACACTGTCTTCCAAAAGCTTGACCACCTCACCCTTTTCTTTTTCGATTTCCTTTTTCTCGTCGAGGGCATTCGCAATTTCTATGGAGAGTCGGTCTCTATCGTGACCATAACGATTCGTCTCTTCTCTCAAGCGAGCGCTATCTTTTTCATGATGAACCAACTTAATCTCCTCGCCATGGCTGTCGCGACTGAGAGTTTCCAAACGTTCTTCTAAAGATTGGACTTGCGATTTGAGAGTTAAAGCCTCTTTTTCGGTCTCTGTAACCTTAGCCTTGCTTAAAGAGACTTCTTGTTGCAATTCTTCAATACGTCTTTTGTAACCAAGGAGAGCTTCCCCTTCCAGACTCATGCCACCAGAAACTATTCCAGCACGATCCACTACCTCTCCCTGCAGGGTCACCAAAGTCTTGTCGGTACCGCCTCTCCACAAATCGAGTGCCTTCTTCAAATTTTCCACCAACAAACAATCTCCAAAAAGATATTGAGCGATCTGTTTGTAGTCATCGGAAAAACGGACATTTTCAAGAAGAGAACCGACAATACCCGGCGCTCTGAATGTTTGTTTTTCTTGGGGTGCTGTCTTGATATTTAAGGGAACAAAAGTGGAGCGACCCTTCGACTGCTGTTTGAGATACTCAATGGCCTCCAGACCCTCTTCTTGCGACTTGACGACAACATATTGGAGTTTGTCGCCCAAGGCCGCACTCACGGCGGCCTCAAATTGAGGCTCCGTATCAATGATTTCACTGATTGGGCCGCAAATCCCTTCTAAACCTTGGCCAGCCGCCTTTAGAACATTTTTCACGCCGTCCCTAAAGCCCTCCATATTTTGATGAAGTTCCTCTAGAGAATTGAGTCGTGATTGTTTAACCGCCAAATCATTTTTTGCATCTTCGAAATTTTGAAGGGCTATGTTGAAAGCCGCACGTTTTTGTTCCAAATCCTGTCTGACTATCACCACTTCATCAGCCAATTTAAAGCCCAGTTGTTTTAAGTCACTCAATTCCGTATCGACATTTTTAACTTTGCGCTCCAGTTCCTTGATGACTCGGTCCATCGCATCGACTTCAGCCTGGCCTTTGGCAATTTTGCCTTCTACCTCAACCTCGCGCCTTTCCAAGTAATCCAATCTTGATTGGGACTCAGCCACTACACCCACACACTTTAAAATATCTCGATTGGCGCTTTCCGTTTTTAATTGCCAGTCGGCGCAAACTTGAGTGGCACTGCGGAATGTCTCCTCAATCTCACGGATTTTTTCTGTCGCCTGGGCAACCTGCACATCAAAGCCGACTTTGCCTTGATTGAGCTTTCCAATCTCTTCTTCGGCTTTTTTGAGTTTTAATTTAAATGTCTCTATTTCTTGAGCGTAGGTGTCTTGCTGCTTAGCCAGATCTTTGAGCTTGCTTGCCTGAAATTCCAAAGAGGCTTCATGGAGTTTGACTGAATTTTGTTGGATATAAAATTTTTCTTGAACACCGCTTAAATTTTGCTCCATCTCCGTCAAACCTAATCTTTCTTTTTCACTATCGAGTTCTAGCTGTGAAAGTTTGGCCGCGAAGGAGGTTTCATTTTGAGTGAGGTCAAAATTTTCTGTTTCCAGTTTTTCAACTTCGGATCGCCATTGTTGATACCGGACAGCAGACAATTTTAATTCGCGCTCTTTGAGCTCGTCATAGATTTTTTTGTAACGCTCTGCTTTTTTAGCTTGGCGATCGAGTGCATTGAGTTGGCGTTTTAGCTCATTAATAATGTCGTTTAGTCTCGCCAGATTGGTTTCAGTCGATTCGATACGTCTGAGAGCCGCTTCTTTGCGATTTTTAAATTTGGAAATGCCGGCGGCTTCTTCAATAATGAAGCGGCGCTCTTCTGGTTTGGAGGCCAAAATGTGACCAATCCGCCCCTGTTCGATGATCGAATAGGCTTTGGTCCCAACACCGGTTCCTAAAAATAAATCAACGATATCACGCAACCTGCAAGGAACTTTGTTAATATAATATTCCGATTCGCCAGAGCGATAAAGACGTCGTTCAACTTGTACTTCTGTGTAGTCTGTGTAACCGGCGGGAGCTCTTCCATCGGTCAAATCAAAACTCAAAATAACTTGAGACATGCCAATCGACGCTCGGCTAGAGGTTCCGTTGAAAATGACATCCTGCATTTCGGAACCGCGTAAATGTTTTGCCGATTGTTCTCCCATGGCCCACCGAATGGCATCGACAATGTTGGATTTTCCACAGCCATTGGGGCCAACAACACCGGTCACCCCCTCTTCAAAATGGATGGTTGTTTTGTCGACAAACGACTTAAAACCGAATAATTCTAATGACTTAAGCTTCATTTGTAGGGTCTAATTTCTCTAACCTCTTGAAAGCACTTGGATTTTAACAAAAAAACTCCCAAAAGCAACTACTTTTTTCAGCAAATTACCACAATGAATACGTCCCCTGCTGAATGATTGTTTTCGGTGTTCTATTTTGCTACGATGGCCACATATGGGAGCCATTAAAAAATTCAAAAGCTTTGAAGAGGCTTCAAATGCCCTCATTGAAGAGTCTTATCGAACAACAAACAAACAGAAAAATTTGGGAAAGCAAACATCACAATTAGCTAATTTCGTTGGCGTTCCATACAAGCCGGGTTTGTATCGCTTTCGGTCTTTCTCCGAAGCCTATGAATACGATCTAGAACAATATATTCAACAAGCGGTTAAAAAACATCTCGGATGCTAACTCTCGATAATCTCAAAGAGGTTTGCCGATGTTTAAACGAAAAAAATGTAAAATATGTTTTGATCGGAGGATTTGCTATTTACTTACACGGTCTTGAAAGAGCCACCAAAGACATAGATTTTCTTGTCGACCCCTCCGAAAAAAATATCCAAAAAATAAAAGAGGCTTTAAAAAATCTTCTACCAGAAGCTTGTGCAGAATTGACTCGAGACGATGTTACTCAAAACATTGTTGTGCGAATGGTTGGAGAAAATTTTATCATCGACTTGGTTGAAAAGATCGGTGACATTAATTATGCAAACGCAAAAATTATCACTGAAAAACTCGATGACGTAGCAGTGCCTCTTGCAAATCTAGAGACGATGATCGAACTCAAAAAGGGAATGCGAGAAAGAGACAAAAAAGATCTCCTTTTTCTGATGGGTAAAAAAGAGTTCCTGGAAAAACAGAAAAAATAATGCTCTGGTGGAAGGCGATTCATATTATTGCAGTGATTTCCTGGATGGCGGGGCTCCTCTATTTGTTCCGGCTTTTCGTTTATCACAATGAAGAAAAAGAAAATGTGGTCAAAGAGCGCTTTCAAATGATGGAGCGCAAACTCTTGAACATCATCACAACACCGGCGGGTATTCTATCGGTGGTCAGCGGCATTATGATGATGACTTATCAACTGGCCTACTATTTTTCTCAAAAATGGTTTCATTTAAAATTGGCGCTGGTAGTTTTGCTTCTGGGTATGCATCGCTTCGCATTTTATTTAATGAAAAAACTGGCCACAACACCTAACCCCTACAAAAAAGCTCACTTGCGGATTCTCAACGAAGTGCCCACCTTGTTGATGATTTTGATTGTGTTGCTAGTCGTTCTCAAACCTTTCTAAACCCTTATTCTGACTTATTTGCCAATTGCTTTCGGTCAGGAGTGTGGTGTTCAAAACAGACAGATGGAAATCGCTTTCGCTCATGGGGTTCAAAAAGACGCAGGTCAATTTGGGGGGATTCCCCAAATTGCCTCCTCCGCTCTCGTCCCGCCGAATTTCATAACCCCCATAAGGTGCGGCGGGACTCCGAGAGGCTTTTTTCACCCCACTCGCTCGCGCAATTTCCATCTGTTTTGCTCACCCCCCTCCCTCCCCTCTCCCAACTGACACACACGCATTTCGAATGAATGCTTTAGTTTGGAGCGTTTGTATGCCAATTGCTTTAAGCTACTCACCTTATTTCTTGAATGAAACTTGTTTCCGATGGCGTGGCGATGAGGGTGATGAAAGATGGTATGAAAGTGGCCAACCTCCTCGGGGTCTGGTATTCAACCAGCCCCAAGGAAG